>Ga0157364_1009520_pt1 | contig 10034 bp, 5 predicted proteins | sample AttsexASBM2_FD_111476 | JGI IMG/M metagenome (GOLD analysis project Ga0157364, IMG submission 111476) | Fungus gardens microbial communities from leaf cutter ant in Ribeirão Preto, State of São Paulo, Brazil - Atta sexdens ASBM2 | ecosystem: Host-associated > Fungi > Mycelium > Unclassified ... | reverse complement strand
GAATCGGAAGGGCGTCGTGTTTCATCAGGACAATGCGCGGCCTCATGTGTCTTTGATAACTCGACAAAAGTTGTTGGAGCTCGATTGGGATGTTCTACCCCATCCACCATATTCACCAGATCTCGCGCTCTCTGATTTCCACCTATTTCGATCATTACAAAATTCTTTTAATGGAAAAAGCTTCAACTCTTTGGTCGAGGTGAAAAATCACTTAGAAAAGTTTTTCGTTGAAAAACCTGAGAGATTCTGGAAGGACGGAATTTTCAAGTTGCCTGAAAGATGGAGAAAGGTTGTAGAACAGAATGGCACCTATATAATTTAATAAATGTATATTAAAATTTAAATTTTCTGCGTTTCAATTTTCCTTCAAAATCAACACGAACTTTCCGGACAACCCAATAGAATGACATCACAATTTAACATCATATAGTGCTATAGCATTGAGTTTTATTCCTTTTATATTTGATAATTCATATGAAGACAAGGAAATTGTCTCGATTTGTTATATTCTTCTTGCTGAGAACATTTTAAACATATATCAGCGATTGTTGAATATATTTAAAGAATTAGATTAGACAAGAATAATTTCATCCAATCAGGGTTATTAGACAAGATAAGCACAAATTAGCAATAAATAAATTTATAACATGGACATATTTATCTTTGTAAAGACAAAATTGCAAAGTGGACTTTGCATAATAATTAAGAGCGTCTGCCCGAGATAATTTCGAGTTTTTCATAGTTGCTTTTTGCTTGATTCATTTTTGCGAGCTGTCTAGCTGTCTGGGGCAATAATCCATGATGTCTTACATTTAACCAACGCACCAAGTTTGACGTGATATCCTCTATAGAATGAGAATAAACAAATAAAGGAGCTATTATAGAATGAATTATTAAATTACATTATATTAGGTACATTATATTATGTTGGGAAAAAGTTCGTGGCGTTTTTTTAATGTCATCTAACGGGAAAAACGCCACTTTTTCTCACATCTAATATACAAATTTGTTATCTAAATTATGGTAAAAAATAATGAAAGTCAAATTAAAAAATCATTAAAAAATTGGATTTGAAAGTTGATTGATACCTCAAATATCGTTGTTAATAATGTATGTATGTCGCAATATTTTATTGATAAGAGGTACAATAATAATTTAAATATAGCTTGGAAGAATTTGAAAGCTCAATAAAAGTGACCGATTTGATAAAAATAAAATAAACATTCTTATAAATTCGTAATTATGACACAATTATCAATAAGAATTTTGAAGAAAAGGGGAACATTCAAAACATTAAGCAGTCAAGAATAATATCTCCTTTCAAAAAATAGTAACATAGAATTAAAATTTCGCCAACTACCTGCCCATTTTATTTGCAAATACGAAATCCATTTCATATAAAATTGATTCAGTGTCTATGTCTTTTTCCACGTATAGAGATGCGCATAGAAAAAGATTTTTATTCGTGCGTCATTAACGTCGTATTCATATATAATCGATGTGTCATAGGTCAAACCGATGAGATATCCATTTGTAGTCTTCATCGAGCAGTCAACGGCGCGTTCTGCGGTCGAAACGCCGAGTTTTCTTCGTTCATCCGATAGCAGATTCGGACGCGATTGGCCCAGTTACACGATATTCAGAACCCGTAGTTTTCCCCCGTTTCATCTCGCCTTTGCTCTTAGGTAAGAATTTTCGCCGTATAAATATTCATTTCCACTGATTTATTCCTAATTGATAATTTATATATAAATATATACTCATGCATGCGTGCATGTTTATATGTGCACAAGCATGTGTATATGAGTATTTGAATGTGGTTGTATAGCTGATTATACAGTTGAACCGAGAGCGAAATAAAAAAGAGGAAAGGGTAATACAATCTTTGTGCGAAATCAGCAATTAGTAGTGATTGACTTGAAGTGTGAGGAAAGAAACAGCGAAAGATAAAAATGTGAGTAATACGCAATTGAATTTTTCGCATTGAGTCTACGTAAATACTTTGACGCTTAACAAATATGATTGATGATTTATAGTTGCGCGATAGATCAGATTAAGATTTAATTGGAGACGAAATTACGACAATATAATCATTAAATAGAATATCTCAAGGAAAATAAATAACAAATTAAATATTATTAAATAGGTGAGAGAAATATTTGTTACTCTCCTAGATATAGCAAGCTGACGTCATTTGTTCTGATTTTGATGTCAAATAATATCAGCTTGCTAATTATATACTAGCTACAGGTGTACAAATTATTTGAAACAAAACATAATAAATATATCGATACAAGAGCAAAAATATTAGGTGTGGGAAAAAGTTCGTGGCGTTTTTTAAATGTTATCTAACGGGAAAAACGCCACGAATTTTTTCCCATACTTAATATAATCTCGCAGATGAGTAGTAGACAGTACAGATGCAATGTTCCATATATGCACATGAAGAAAGTTTGATCTCTGCGAGAAAGTCAGAATATCCGTCGGCATAATCGCTCATAGGGAAATTTCACCGGAAGGAGTTTCCTTCTCACTTCGATTGTCCTTAACACAGTGAACTACAGGTGAAAGTCCTGTTGAGAGTTCTAATGGAATAGCGACGAGTTTAATAAATTTCTTCTCTCATCCTATTATCGGCGAATCGTGCTAATCTAATAGTATTTCATCCACTTGAGAGAAGATTATTTGATGCGTGCAAAACAGTCATATATATTGCCTCGATATTAACCACAAAATAAAATCTTTATTACTATCCCCTCCCGCTATGACCTCCCTTATCGGTTCACAGATGGATGCTAAATGAATCGTTTCTTTTGAGTGACATATGGCGTCGTTCACATTTAGAGAAGAAAACGTGTTTTTCCATGTACTGATGTTTTAGCGATTATCTTTTCTTTATTAGCCAATTAGAAGGGAAGAGAGTACTTATCGATAAATATGAGATTTTTCTTTTTTAAATTAAATGAGAAAAAAGGGAGAGAGAGATTATTTGATCGAAGCGCTGCGTAAATTATTTTAAATAGTATACTATTTTATAAAATTATAAAACATGGAGAGAAATATACTACAATACAATTAATAAATATATATTAATTGCTTACATGATTCAATTGCTTGCATATTAACATTGCATGATATTAAAAACTTATTACAAAATACAAATACACCTACGTCCGAAGAAATTAAATTATGTATGACTTATGTCAATCGTTTTAATAAGCCATGTTTTTCAGCTGTTTTCAAGCAATTTTTTAACGTATATGAATTTATGAATATTAATTAAAGAATTTTTTAAAGAATAAATGCATGATTAATCAGAATTTTTTTCTTTCAAGAAAATGTGTATGGAAGATAGATAAAATAAAAATATCTGAGATTGTTTTAAGAAACTGAAAAAGGGTCTTCTAGAATTAAAAAAAAATATATTTTTTTTTAATATTTGGCAATTGTAAACTGTGGAAATTGCTTACAATATTAAAATACACACATTAAAATACGCTAGATTATAAGCAGATTATTATTGAGTTAATGATTTTTTTTTATTTTATAATCCAGCAATTTAATTTTTTAATTGCAGCAACCATTTTCCATATGGGGGAAACAAATACGAAAAGGCGGCATTCGGTTTTGCCGCATTTTAAATCTGTGACTAAGCTCTCCAGTCTTCCTATCATAGAAAGCGGTATATACATCGCTAATAATGTGTATACCAGAATAAAGGTACATTCAAAATAAAGATTTAAATTCTAATATAATACAAAATGTCGCTCATCATGCCATTAGAAAAATGATAAATTTTGCTTTCATTTATTCAAACAAAATACGACATTTGCAGAAATCTTAAATGACAACAATAAAAAATATAAGTGCAAACAAATAATTCTATTTTCAAGTTAATTATCATTTAATCATTTGTTTTCACATTCATTTTTTTCAGTAAGTTTTTTTAATAATTTAAACTGTTTCTTTCTTTAGCGTTCGAATTCTTTAATGAACTGGAGTTTAGATACAGCGGAGCAGTCATTAGCGATTGCTACGGCAAAGGCAAGACCAGTAATTGTTGCACTTAATAGACCCATTATGACAATTGATCAATTATTGTACAAAGGTATCGACATCGTTGAGCAGAAAGTACCGGCAGTGCAACTTCCCCCTCATGTTGTAAATTTACAAATCTTTTTTATATGACAATATGCGAAATTTACATGGAGATATATATACATATCCTTGCAAATGTATTCGTAAAGTAGAGCATAATTACACATTTATATTAATATACAAATAATACAATTAAAAGAATATTTATTTTCTATTAATATTATAAATTCAACTTAAACAGAAAAATAAATTTTGTGGAAATCAATTAAATTGATTGGTTTATCTCGTGTAGATTAATAATCTTGATAGAATCGTTGCAAATTAATCTTGTTTCATGCTCTAGATATATTTAAATACGCGAGACTATGTAAATAAGAAAATTGTTAAACCGGTTCTAATGCGTGCCGGAAATGTTAAGCAAATCGGTAGTCAAGCTGCCAACGCTGCTGCTGATAGATTGGACGGTGCGCTGACAATAGCGGACGAATATATGGATCGTTACTTACCAGGAGATTCAGCTGATAAACATCAAACTGATAAAGATGGTAAATACAATAGGATTAGATTTTGTAAGCATTTTAAGAAAATATTTTAAGAAAATATTTCTTGTATAGGATGGAAAAAACTTTGTTTCTATCATTTGATAAGTTTGTTGGTGTTTTATATATTTTGATATAAAAGTTAATTATTTTAATGTAAATATGGAAATAGTAGGGTGAGTGTTTATATTACTCAATCAATACTCATATTAACTTTCAATAGAATAATGTGGACATTCCTAAGTAATGTGAGCTAAAAAATTTTTTTTGAAAGAAATTATGTGCAAATTATGTGCAAAAATAAAAGATCGTGTTATTGATTTTTATGTGCGCAGTTTCTTTGACATCCTAAAATAAAATTATCAGGTATCTATAACATACAATATATTATTTATCCACTCATGTAACATTCAAATCTATTAATATCGAATATATATTTTACACTTAAAATAACTTTCATAATTAATAATATTTAATTTTTTTAAATTAGAATTCTATGTGAATTAAAGTTCAAAGTGGTAATTTAAATAACATAAAATACCTTATCTTTCAATTTGTGAAAATTGATAACAGACTTATGCATGTTCATAATAGACAACCTGCTCATAAGATGCTCATAATGCATCCTTTTCGACTATATTTACAAATCAATAATGATTTAGAAGTTTGTGAGATTAGACTGAATATTCTTTACGAATACTGACATAAAGAACAAGATATTCTATCTTAATATAGGAAAATAACGAATTAAGTGATGTCAACAACATAATGATTATTTAATTTGCGATAAATTTCTGAAATAAATAAAATTTGTTTAAATTCCAAAGTATATTGAGAAAAAAGTATGTTGCGAAGATTTTTTCAGTTTTCAGCAAATTACTATTGTAGTATCAAATACTCGTAGCAAAAATAAATGGTGCTTATTTTACTTGCAATGCTTATAATGCAATGCACCTACATCTACTTTATAATTCAGATTTTTTAAATTTTATAAAATTTTGCGTATGTAATAATATTATATTATATTTTTTAATCATAGAATTGAACTTTGTTCAAAAGGCGATATCATAGTCCATTCTTATTTTAAAATCGTCTTAAGTAATGTCTTAAAATGCTAACACGTAAGATTCTCTGATTGGTTTATAATATCTTAATACTATACTTTAAGAATGATCTTATATGAAATCCGATTATCCTATAAATATCGATCAAAAATAATTCATTTTATGTATATTATATATATTATACGTATATATATGAAGTATTTTATATATGATTAAAGCGTGTGACATTAAAAATAAGTGTTAAATGTTTGGGAATTCGTGTTTTAGAAGTCAGCTCCAATAAAACCATGAGCAAAACGATACGAACGATTAAACATGGCGCGAGGTTCTCGCGAAACCTACAAAGAAGATTAACGCAACGCACTTTAGCTGAGGCGCGCGCACTCAAACAGCAAGGAACAGAGTGCGTCCATGTTCTTATATATGTCGTGGAATTGGTAAGGCTCGAGATTTAATCGATTTATCATTCATCAACATACTCATACACAGTTTAATTATGTTAAAATGTGCACATGTATAATACATTCAGATATCGTCTACATCTTGCTAAGCCTTATAATATTATGATAAAATTATTTAGCTTTTGATGCATTATATTTTATATCGTACAGATTAATAACATATATAGATAGGGGAAAGTGGGGGAACTGTGCGCACCTAGGGAAATGTAGGGAAATTTATTGCCCTGGAATTTTCAAAGTTTAAAGCGATATAAATTTAGAAATAGAAACTATAAATATATTTTTCTACATTACGTACATTAGTCATATCGAACGGATTTTCATTTAATAAGATTGTATTTAATCAAAAAACCGAAAAAGCGAAAAAATTTCTCGAGTAATTGTGCACATGGATTGGGTAATTATGCTCAAAACAAAAGTCGTACGAAATGAATTGTGGAATGTTGACAAAGAAATCAGAAAATATATTTATTATAAATATATTAAATATATTTTAAATATACTAAGAAAATATATTTTAAAAAAATACATACTAATATAATGCACATAGATCTTAGCAAAATGAAATGGCAAAATAAAATAAATAATGCCAAGCAGGAACGAAAAAATTAGTGTTATAATCATACAGTATATAGAAGATGAGTAATTGTGCGCATTTCAAAACACTTGCGCACAGTTGCCTGCTGCTACTCGGTACGAAATATTTGTTTTCAACAAATTACTTCAACAATTTCTAATCAAACTTCATAAATAACAAGTGAAAAGGTGCACGTATTTTAATAACGTATGCAAACAAATGAATTAAAAATACGGACATATCTTATTTTCTGAATGCTAAAATAACAAGAAAAGAGTCACTTTTTTGTATTTCTCTGGCCAGCAATATATTTACGTCGTACCTTTTCTAGTTATATTTTAAGAGGAGGCCTTCTGCATAAAAATTTCATGGTGATGTCTTCATCTATTGGAAAAATACCAAAGCATGCGCACAATTACCCGCTGCGCACAATTTCCCTACATTTTTTAATTTTTTAATAGTAACATATTTACTATAAATGATTAGAAAGATGTTTGTGCAAAATAATCGCTGACAAAAAAAAATATTACTGTAGCTATGAGATACTAAATAAGACATCTTATATATATTTTATGTCTGAAAAAATAATAACTATAAACATTTATATAATAAGTTACTTAAAATTCTTCCTTAAAAGCAAGGTTTGCATATTACATCGTGCAGACATATTTTTCCATTGCGAGATTGTTTTGAGATTCTAGGAAAATCATTTTAATGTGGGTCACAATACATAGAACGTAAAAATTTATACTTTTATAAAATGTGTGAATATATATTAAGATATTCGAACTTTGCCATTTATATCTTTTTGTATTTTAAATTTAGAACTGTTTATACAAATATCTATATAAATATCTATAAATGGATTCGATAAGAAAGTTTTGATGAGAATAAGCTCGGAGATAGGTACATGATCGAGATCACAAGAACGTTCACTGATCTTCGCATAATAAATATTTACAAATACACACAGACGATACAAATGAAAAGAAATTCAAATATTAAATCTCAATATAAATACTTACTACGATATGAACATTGAATTTCCTCGTTATTTCGATATAATCATGTGCCTATTTCAAAACTGTTCAAAACGCGAACTTAATATATCGAACGAGTATCAATTTTTAATGTATGCGCAGATAGTCACGGACCCAAAATTAGCTATGCAAAAAGCAAAAGCGTTATGGGGTTCATTGAGTCAACCCGAGCCTGAAAATCAGGCGCGTCCAGAAACGCTCGAACAGTTCCTCGTGCTTTTGACGCGCGAATCCACACGGCGCATAGTGCATCTAGTGAATGGTACGATGGCATTGGCAGCGAGAACTCCGAGGCATTTAAGTCATCTACTTGCCCAGCTTTCTCATCAATTACTTGACATCGCAAATGCTTCATTGCAGGTTACATCACTTCACTGATTCGGCTTGATTTGTCGCATTTATATAACGCAATATAAAGAGAATATTTTTAATGCATAATTATAAAAATTTTGAAAGGATATACTTTCTCTTAATCACACATGTTGATCAAATTAAGAAAAATGATTTAAAGAATAAGATATACGCATGAAATAAATAAAATACACGTATTACTTTTATAAATAAAATATATTTTCAATCAGTGCTTATTTAAAAAAAAATACAATTTAACGCGTATAAATAAATGTTTTTATATTTATTTTAATAATGGTTTTATTCTGTGCATATTATATTTTGCAGATGATACCTGAACTTATAGGTAAGAGCAATACGGTAAAAGAACAAATATCTATTATACGCTCTGGTATTGAAAAGCTGAATTCAACTGTAAATTTAATGTTGGTAAGTATGCACTTGTAATTATTTGAAATTATAGATACATTATTTAAAGAAAATATAAAAAGCTTATGAAAATATTTATATTGATATAAATCTCAATTTTCTTTTTACCATCTTGATAAATCAGTTATCGGAAGATGTTTTTAAATTAAGCAAATATCTTTTCATCGCAGTATATACAATAATAATTTTCTTGCAGGAAAAATTTGCTACATTTTTGGCTGGTCGCCCTAGCCCTCAAAAGACATCACACACGCAAAACTCTGAGCAGAATCACAACAACCACACGTCAGAGACTTCCGATCCTCCAACAAACGGTATCGAGTAACAAGTATTGCCTGAAAACTGCTACGTGCGAGTTTCTTTCCCCTTCTGGTATGGTTTTCAATTACAAGGTCAAAGACACGAGGATAGAAATTGCATCGCTGCTTATTGATTAGCATAACATCTTATCGATCGCGATTAACATTATTTTTTAGGATTTTGTATTCGTGACACAACACGTAATAAAACAACAAAATATATTTTATCAATGGCACAATGTACTCGTGCTATACTCAATTTACTTCTTAAGTTAGTCATTAGTCAAAACTAACATCTACGATAATTAAATGTAAGTGAAGAAATAAAGAACCGTTTTAATTGCGACATCACACAAATTCGTATTTATTTTTTTTTCCTATTTATTTTTAAAGCAATAAAAATTGTATATTTAAAAAATAAAACTTAATTAAATACAATTAATCAATTTTGATGATTTGAATGAAAATGATTTTTAGATTCTTATAACAATATCTTTGAGAATTTTTGTTTATATTTCTACATTTTTATTTATCAATGTAAATATTCTTTATTTCTCAATTTTATGCGATCACATAAAAAATATATGTTAAAGAAAGTATTATATGTATATTGAAAGTACACTTATATATTAAAAAAATATATTATTAAACATATTTCGTGTGTTATAAATCAGATAAATCTATTATTTATTATCGTTTAAAATATTAAATCATGGACTTTAATATTTAGATGAAAACGTGACACGTCTACTAACATCCCGTCAGTACTACGCTTTCTTCAAATTTCTTTCAATAGTGAAAGTAGAGAAATCCTCAGGTTACAGAACTTCTAAATCTATCATTCTGTGTCTCAAGCAAGTTGCAATATACAATTTCAACTTATATCAGCAGATAAAGCAGATAAAAAATGCCAATTATTTTTTTATTAAATATTAATATTGAAAATAATGTACCAGTGTATACATTAATTTTAAAAAGTATTATTTATTATTATATTTTTTATTTAGGTCTTATTTATAACTTCAACTTAATAATTTTGAAGAATATTGAGAAGCTAATATAAAATTATTTATTTTCTATATGTATTCTTCAAAATTATTAAGTTGAAGTTATAAATAAGACCTAAATAAAAAATATAATAATAAATAATACTTTTTAAAATTAATGTATACACTG
>Ga0157364_1009519_pt1 | contig 10035 bp, 6 predicted proteins | sample AttsexASBM2_FD_111476 | JGI IMG/M metagenome (GOLD analysis project Ga0157364, IMG submission 111476) | Fungus gardens microbial communities from leaf cutter ant in Ribeirão Preto, State of São Paulo, Brazil - Atta sexdens ASBM2 | ecosystem: Host-associated > Fungi > Mycelium > Unclassified ... | reverse complement strand
TTATTATTAAAAATAAATGATCCAATTTCTTATTAATAAAACAAGTAATAAAATAAATAGTATTAGGTGTTTATATTATTCTGTCTGTCCCTTGTATTTGACAAACAATTATTGAAATTGAAAATTAATACATATATATTCTAGATGGTCACGTAATAATGAATTAAAAGATAGAGACAGGAGAAATGATTTTATTTCGATTCTTATTTTATGATCAAAGATTTCAGAACAGGAAGTCAGTTCTTCACTTGAATCTTCATATTTTATGATGCGGAACCTTGAGAAATTCTGGAGGTCCTGCCCAATCAAGGTAGAGTTGTGTCTCTAATCTTTCAAAATTCTTCACAGCATCGCATATCGCCCTGAGAATGTCGCAAAGCGATTCCTTAAATTTGTTGAAAGATGGTTGGAAAACGAGTTCATTGGAGACCACGACGATGTTCACGTTAAAGCAGCAAGCTACGGGCTGTGAAGAAATACAAAAGAGATAGTACGAAACGATATGGCTCCCTTTGCGTACAAATCGTTTGCCTGTAGTGTCTCGTTTGCTTGTACTCTCACTTTTGTCGACAGATTGTTTGCGCAAAAAAATTATAGCCTATAGCTTGATTACCTACATGAATTTTTGTACACAAATAAAAATTTTAGAAATGGAGTTACATTGACCCACATGTATTTATCTATTACATACAAGTATTACTGCCTACCGTTTGATATTGGCTTCAATATTGGCCAGACAATATATTAGTCATAAATTGGGGCCATATTAGCAAGAAGTAAAATTTTCAGAAAAATTCATTATCACAATTATACCTATTTCTGCAAAAATTAAAGGCGAAGTTTAATGTTTATAATTTTAAAGCTTTGAAAGACTCTATAAACTTATTTTTTTTCAAGTATTATTTGCTCATAATTTAACAAAAAAGCAAAATAAATGTCTGTTAACAGTTCGCGTGGAAATCAAGATAAAAGCAAAAATTAAAATTCTAGGAAATTTAAAAAAAATCGTTTTTCAATAATACCTACTTATCTACAAAAATATTATAAGAACAAAGTCGAAGGTTCAAAAAGAGGAAAATTTTTTTACTTTTCTAGATACTATCCATTCATAATTTGCAAAATAAATGTCAATTAAAACTTTGAGAGAATCGAGATAAAAGCAAAAATGAAAATTTTAGAAAATCCAGAAAGGTTATTTATTAATATAATATCTATTTAGGTGCAAAAATGATATAAAAACAAAGTCGAAAGTTTAAAATTTAAAAGAGAGATAAATCGTTTATATTTTTCTGATTTTACTATCAGCTCATAAATTGTTGTCAAGAAATGTTGATTAAATGTTAATTAAAATCGTTTTATTACTGCGTTTTATTTACTGTGTTTTTTTTTCCTACGTTTTTTTGAATATCTGACAAGATGCCAAAATGTAATGTAATGTAATGTAATGTAAGACCAAATATCTTAGAGTAAGTAATTAAGAATGCAGATTTTAAATGGTTCACATATCAATTGTTTAAATTTGATTCTTATATGCTCTTCTATTTTTTTTTATATTATTATTATTATTCCAAAACTTTGCATGACAATCGAAATAAAGACCAAAGTGAGAATTCTAAGAAAAGTTATCAATAATCTGCAAAACTATTTGCAAAAATTAAATAAAAATGAAGTTAAAGTCTTAAAATTTGAAAAAGAGAAAAGCTAATTATTGTTTTAAATTATCCGCTAATAACCTATAGAAGATGCAAAATAGACAACTTCTAAATTTCGCCATCAGCTGTCATCTTTTGTTTATTTTTAAATCTCCAATTGTCATAACATTATGCGCGCGATAGGAACTCAAGGCGAACAAGCGGACGAGCCTTGAAAAGCCTTGATAAGCAGAAATTGATGGAAATTGTGTCTCGTAGTTCCAATAACGTATTCGCGCGACAGCGGATAAGCGGAGGAAGGAAACGCCGAACGCGTGCGAGTTTCCTCGTCTGAAAATCATTTCGCGTCGATTGATTATAAAGGTAGGTATGTATATTCACCTTGCCGTTTACAATGTAATTAATGAAATCCTTCAGAGAATATTTGCAGATTCTTAAAAGCTGCTCCTCCATCAACTTGCTGGCACAACCGAAGAATCGTTTGAACTGCTTACGTCGCAACGGGCTGGGAACCATATTCTTTCTATTATTCTGTAAATTAAAAGATCAAAGAACACTTCTCGCTTTTAAGGATGTACTACATGTATTATTTAATAAAATTTAAAAATTACAAAAAAATTATATGTAACGATAAATAATACAAAAATTTGAATCAAACGCGAAAGGCAGTTGATAAATAAAAAATTCACATAGAAAGATTAAATCAAAGTCGATATTAAAAGTAGGTAAAAAAATTTCAAATATTTCGATTATATATCTTTGAATATTTGTATATATTATCATCGCAGAATCATAATGTACGATTAATCCAAGGAGAGAATTACATATTTTTCTAAGTTATATTTGTGAAAGTAATACAAAAAGTTTAGCGGCGATTTAAAAACGTAATTAAAAAATTATTTCCATAAAAATAGGCATGTTTTTAAAAAAATGAGATAAAATAAGAAAATTTTCATTTAAACTATAAAATTGTTAGATATAAATTTAATCTTTAATTGTTTTTTTACGAATAAATTTATTTTTATACAAAAAGTATGAATTTTCAATTCCAGTCACTTTTTGCAAAGACTGTACATCTAATACATCTTTAAATAGATTTATCATATATAAGTGAAAATAATAAACAACTAAACAGACAAAGAAAGTGAAAACTCAAAATTCCAGAAATAACTTTTAATTTATTCCAAAATTCAATTGTTGCAAAATTAATATTAATAAATACTCGGGTAAATAAAAGAAATAAATAAAAAATCCATTAAAGCTTAAGGAGACAGAGACAATAAAAAATCAAGCAAAATAAAGTTGATTTGCCTGATTCTTCTTTTAATGTGATGTAGCGATAATTAATATGTTATTTCTCTTCCAATGCATTACCACGAGAAATATCTCTTGAATCCCGCTATACCAGACATTCCTCAGAATTCGCCGATTGGCGATGATCTGACGAATGAGTAGAGTGTAAAAATTCTTCAGATTCCAGCTTTCCTTGTGCACGACGATGTGCTCCAAATTGATCAGCCGAAATGTACTGAAAGAATTGACGTTATTCGCTATAACAAATCACGACAGCGCAAATTAAGCGTGTTTATAATTCCGATCGATACCTGTAATCGCGAGCCCACTGCTCCAGAGTCATTCGCATGCATGGATTTATCAAATACAACTCGGTGTGGAGAATTTCGCGGTACTGCTTTATTTGCTTCCGTAAATCTAGCAGAATATACCGCTTCTGAATCATGTCGAACTGCAACGCGATCAGCACAATTAAATCACCGATGGCAAGAACTCTGATCTCTAGTCTGCATTTCGCAGTTTTTCAAAACAAGCATCGAGACAATGAAATAAAATAAATTCACAATACATTTTTGTTACTATAATAGTTATCTACATATGGATAGGATTTCAGTAACTTCATAAGTAAAAAAAAAAAAATCTATTTTTTGGAGAATTGAAAAAAACGTTCTAATTTTTAAACCTGCAATGATAAAAATAATTAAAAATTGTATAAATATGTAAAAATTGCCTTATTATCTCATATATTAAATGAATGAAACATATCACTTTTAAAATCTATTTCCCAAAAAAACTAAAAATGAAATTAATATTGAAAAATTAATATTGAATTTAATATTGAAAATATTAAAATATTTATTTATGTCGTTTTTATAAGAAAATGAGTATTTCCATACATATAACACAGGGTTTTTTAATTAGAAAATTCTATAAATGATAGCCTTCTAAAGACGTTATAAAATAACAGGTTGTATAAAGAAATGACATTATAATAAAATAAATGATATTTAGCTTTATTGTTAAAAAAAATATACAAAAAAGTACAAAAAAAGTAAACTCATAACATTAAATTTCAATATGTAATATTTCATTAATGTGTGTATTTTTATGGTCTAATGTAAGAAGACTTAAGTCACTTTATTGTATCTCACTCTAAATTATAGTAAACTTGATATGTAGGAAAGAAATACTCAAATTAATGTGATTTTTAAAGAAAATCATTTCCTGATTATACCTTTTCTGAATCCCCTGATATCTCAATTTGAACAAAAAAATTAACTTACATGATTTCTAAAATAATCGATTCATTGTACGTTGAGATAGAAAATCTTGCTACGGAATATTTGAAATTTAAAACTCTCAGTCCTATTTAAATATCTATTTTTAATAACTGTAAGCCTTAATATTTCATTGAAATATTATTCGATATTTTTCTTATATTTCAGAATCTTGTCGATAAAATATTAAGCTTATCTTCAGTTACCTCCGATCTGATTTTATTCTCAAATTGATATAGAAGTCTCATTTATAATTCGATCTTTCTTCCGATGGCCAACCTGTGATGGATGTTCCTCGAAAGGATCCGCGAGCGCGAACTCGATGATAGCCTTCTTCATGTTCTTTGTGAAGTCCTCCTTGATTTCGAGGAACAGATCACCGGCAAAATCGGGAAATTTCTCCCGTAGAGTGCCGGGAACCAGATCGAGTATCGCCTCAATGAAAACGTCCTCGACGCTCACCGTGCGAATTGTATCGACTCCATTGCAAATATAATAATAATATCTATTGACGTCCTTATCTTCACTCAGATCCACATCCTTTTCCAGCTCTGGTTTCACTATCAAACCCACCATAAATCTAATCGCAAAGATCGAGATTCATTTAAAACTTCGAACTTCTTCCAAGAGAATAATATAACAATTAATCAAGTATCATTATTTTCTAATTCACATTATTAATAACATAAATCGTTTCACTTTATATTAAGTAATTAGTTTAGCATATCTGTTGAATAATTGGTTTTCATCCCTTAATATACTCATTTAGCATTTTTTTATAATTCAATTCAAATTTCATTTTTAATTTGTAATAATTTTATAATTTTATTAAGTTTAATATAGTTATGTAGATTTATATAAATTAAATAATTCAAATTTAATTATATTTACGTTGACTGTGCCACATGATTTAGATCTGACATAATACTTGAAAACTTAGTTTAATTACTTTAACTTTGATTGCACCGAGTAAATATTCGGAGTTATTTGGACATACAAATTTCGGGTTTGCTTTTTGTACCTGCGAAACTTCTCCTCGCGAAGACGTTTCATTGAGTGAGGTACGTCACGCAATTTTTGTATCTTTCCTTTAATTAGCGCCTCTCCAGTTCTCTTACATCTTTTAGGACTTATCAAGTCCGACGGCAAAGAAAACAACGGTTCCACCTTCGTCTCGAGGATTTTCGGTATTTGAATCGCATCCTCGGATTCGCACCTTCGTGCCTTCGTTTTCTCCAAACGAGATGAAATTTCCATAATCAATCACAATTATGACAATTAATGCCACAATTTAACAGAATTCTAATTTATCTGTGGAAAATATACAATAATATCACTGTTCGCGAAACTTTAAGCAATTTAATTCATGATCTTTCTAGAATAAAATATTTTAATATTGCTACGAATATTAATTAAATTCCGAATGACAAAGTTACATCAAATTATAAACACGTATCAGATATACATTTGAAACAGAATATTTGTAAAATGCAACTAGATAATTATTTCATATAATTTTTGATTATTATTTATGTTAAAATTGAAACATATTTTTACGGATTTGATTTCAAATGAGTTTATTCATCTAAAAAATTTATTCAGATAAATAAAATATTCTATTTAAAAATAATATGTTATAATTAATAAAATTATAATAATGTTGTAAAAATAATATATAAAGTGAGGGATATGTGTAATAGATATTATATATAATAGATAATATAATGTGAAATAATAAAAATATAGAAGAAAGTGTAATCAAATACAATATAAGGTAGATAGATACTTAAAAAAGAATATGTCATTTTAAATCATGTTATGTTAAAAATATATTTCTAACAACATACAAAATATATAATAACATTAAATAAAAAATACACAATAACGTTACTATAATATTTATAATTATTAGTCTAAACACTTATACAAATAATTTATAATTACAATAATTATTATTTCAAAATATTTACATTACATTTCCACAAAATTTAGGCAACCTGTCTGGTGAAAATGTTTTTCAAAATTTTTATACAAATTAGAACACACTTTTCAGAAACACTAAAAAAGTTTATATCTTTTTTTTCATATCTTTTAGTTTATATCTCTTTTTTTATATCTTTTTTTATTTATAATAATTCTAAATTACTCTAAGATTTTTAAGATTTCTTATTCTATAATTTTTAAAAAAATATTTTAAACTTTTTCAAATTTTATAATATTACAGAGAAATTATAGGATGGGAACTTTTAGAAACAAAATATTTCAAAATTTATATACATGAAAAATTAAAAAAGAAGTGTACTTTCTCGGCATTTCTGAAAAGTGTTCCAATGTTTGTATAAAATCTGAGAAATTTTCTTAAAAATTAAAAAATTTTGAAAAATTCTAAAATTTATATGAAAATTCTGAAACATATGAAAAATTTTCACCAAGTACTAAAAGGGGGACTGGGGCCTCAAAAACACCCTCTTGATGGAGAAATGATTACGGATTTGTGATGTATTCTAACCTTCAAACACGGTGAGTGTTTTGCATCGCTGGATCGCCGCAAAATAGTTCTAGATTTGCGAAATCAGCTCGGTTTGCCACGAATATTCGCAAACTAGCGTATCGTAATTAACAGCCAAATTGATCCGCATTTGTGCGAGCCCTCGTGTCCTCGTGTCATTCATGCGCATCCGAAGATTCTCAAACTGCATCCTCGATCGCAGTTTCTAGGCAACGTAGTCGATCGATTCGGCAGAGTTAACGAATTCCGCGAATCTCAGCGAAATCGGCGAGCGAAGACAGTCCTCGCATTCGCATCTCTTTCCTGTCTCCCTTTCAGCGAGAAGCAATTTCTGCATGCGATTCTCTCTTTTAGGTTATGTCTCAGGAACCACCTGCGTCTCGATTCGTGGTAGCCTGAGATTCAGAACGACGCGAAATCTCACGATGTGAGCTCGCGATTTCCTCGAGAATTTACATAATCCGATTTTTCCTACGTGACACATTTTCTTTCTTATACTCAGCATTTGATACTTTGTATCAAACGGAGTTGGTCGTATCAGAGGATCTCTGTGAAGATAAATTTTACATCTTTGATATGCCATAACTCAAAAACTATCCATTATTGATAGTATCTATGATCATCTTTTGTTCATCATATTATAAGTTATATTCCATAGCACATTTTATCCAAAAGACACCTTAGGATTGTCTTTAGAATGTTATAACTTCAGGATGCAGCTTTTTAATCCTTCAGAGCTGATATCAAAATCTATAATATATTTACTATTAGATCTATGATATCCATTTAGTTTATATTAATTAAAAGGCACTAATTAACTTCAAGAAGTTCAAAACTCGTAACTTATATAGGAAAGAAAATTAATATCAGGTGTATCTTAATAAGGATAATCCATAAGACTCCGCACGTATAATCATGTGGAAAATTAGATCCTTGCATTCAGCAGAAAAACAGCTTTACAAGTTTTAAGATTCTGCAATATGATTCTGCAAATATGATTGGTAATACGTTTGAATAAGGAACATTAAGAACAAGACCAATTATATTAAAGAATTTTATAACAATACAAAGCTGCTTTTGTTGCTGAACACAATTATATAATCCCACATAGCATAGATCTCCAAGGAACATCTTAAAGATGTCCCTATATCTTCTAAATATTCTGAGGATATTTCTAAGATGTCCATAAAATGTGCTTATAAATGTAGGAATATAACTTGTAATATAAATAAAAAATGATCATAAATAGATATTAATAATGGATAATTTTTGAACTATGATGTATCGAAGGTGTAAAATTTATCTTCAAAGAGATCCTTTGATACACCATAGCTAAAAAATTATCCATTATTGAATCATTATTTATGTTTGACATTTTTTTTGTTCATCATATTATGAGTTATAGCATATATGGAAACTAACTTATTTTATCAGAATCCAATTTTCCATATAATTAGTGGATGTAACATTAAGAAAATTAAATTAACACATATAGATAATAAATTATTCATTACCTCAGAAATTGGCATTAATTTAATATATTTTTAGATGATTCCGGCTCAGATATTCCGCCTGATTCACACAAATGGCCTGCTCTGGCAGATCACAAACAAATCTCTGCTAGCTAAGCTGCGCAAGAAGACTGGCTACACATTTGCAAACTGCAAGAAAGCTTTAGAACTGCACGAGAATGATTTGGATAAGGTAAGAAACTCTACGATCGCTTAAACATGCGTCTTGCGACTCTAATTCACTTACGACGGAATCTCTTAGTTCTTCCTTACTCCAGGCTGAGAAATGGCTGAAAGAACAGGCGCAGCAGTACGGCTGGACCCAGGCAGCTAAGTTGAAAGACCGTAATACCAGCCAAGGACTGATCACAGTGACGGTAGACGGAAATCATGCCGCACTGGCTGAGATTAATTGCGAGACTGACTTCGTCGCGCGGAACAAGAAGTTCCACAGTCTCGCAGAAGCAGTGATCTCCGCAGTATTGAATCATGCAAAATCCCAGGACATTCAGAACGAAGTACAACGGACTATTTTCCATGCAGACAGTCTCAAAGATCTGCCAGCCGCAGACGGCAAGTCCCTGAGCGACCATTCCGCCTTGACTATCGGCAACGTAGGCGAGAATATCAGTCTGAGGCGCGCTCTTGCCATCAGCGTACGATCACCGGATGTGACACTGTTCGGCTGCACACATCCAGCACCGATGAATCCCATACCTATATCTTTCGGCAAATATGGTGCCCTTGTAGCCATCAAGTGCGAGAAAAACGATAATATGCTGGGCACACAGCTCTGCCAACATATCATTGGTAGATTTCATTTGTCACAGGGATACTCTTGATGCTACAAATCAGGCCTATCCAATTTGAGCTCCAAAACGTAAAGTCATGAACGCAAAAAAATTCAAATAAAATTTCGGACACTGTAAAGTGATGATACGCATCTGAGTGATACGCTTATCAATACTTTAGTCTGAAATTTTTATTCTGAAATCTTACATTGAACTTTTTTTCGCCGATAGCTTTGTATTTTAGCTCCGGAGCTCAAATCAATTGGACAAGTCTACTATAAATACTTTGAATTCTTTTATTGATCAGTTAATAAAATTCTTTCTTCTGATTGGTCAATCAAACTTCGAAGTATTGTAACGAAGTATTTGTAGCGTTAAATGGACTGCACTTTGGATAATTGGATTGGAAAAATAAAGGACAATATTCACATTGTTTCTTTGTAGGCATGGACCCGCAGAAAATCGGTAATCCGCGGGTGGACGAGCCGCATGATAATATGGACGAAGAGCAGTGCATGATCTATCAGGAATTTCTACTCGATCCTAGTCTTTCTGTGCAGCAGTTGCTAGCGGAAGCGCATGCTGAAATCGTCGACTTCGCGCGTTTTGAAATCGGTGAAGAACTTGACGAGGAATCGCCACTAAAGAGTGCTCAGACTTGCGGCTGATGTCAATTGCAATGTCCGTAAATACCTAATTGTTTCTTATTATCTATTATGAATATTAATTTTCACGATATTATTTTAATTATGAAATCGAAGAAGGATAGAGATTGTGTGAATAAATTCTTCAATTGTTTATATACCTTTAAGAACAAATGTTTACGAAAAAAGGAATAGATTATGTCGCTCTCAACTTTGTCATTATGTATATCGCATTACTGTAATAAAATCGATGATAGTCTAGCGTAAAATTTAAAATAATTATTTCATTAAATCTTTTAACGTGCACAATTGGAAAATTTCAAATTTGTATTAAATTTAACGTATTTCATGGCTTACC
>Ga0157364_1009518_pt1 | contig 10035 bp, 1 predicted proteins | sample AttsexASBM2_FD_111476 | JGI IMG/M metagenome (GOLD analysis project Ga0157364, IMG submission 111476) | Fungus gardens microbial communities from leaf cutter ant in Ribeirão Preto, State of São Paulo, Brazil - Atta sexdens ASBM2 | ecosystem: Host-associated > Fungi > Mycelium > Unclassified ... | reverse complement strand
TCAATACCCTAACCTTTTTATGCAGTTACCCAACACAAAGAACTACTAAGGAATTGAACCCATAACCTCAAGTAGGTTTGAGGTAGGCATAATACACATGGACGGGGATCTCTTCCACTATGCCATCTCTCCCCCAGCCATGGCCTACTATTGTGTTCCATGTAATAAATTGTTAATTTAAATAAATAAATAAAATGTATAGATATAAAAGAGTAATGGTCTATACATAAGCACTATCATCTATTATAGCAGATGTCAGGCTAATTTTAGAATATAATTAGAAACAATTTGATGAGCACTTTTCAACATAAGTTCAATTGTATGAATTCATCTAGCTATTTATAAGATAATAGCTAACAAAACTTCATATTTACTAATAGCCTAATATCTCAGTTGTTTGTTGTCACTTTGTAGATCCCATATATGTGTCAATAGTCCTTATTTAGAGCTTTCCAGTACAACTTAATTTGTGAAAATTAGTCTTCTGGTTGTGGAGATATAATTTGAATGAAGTTTGTAATAAGATTCTTCTGAAGATAAGCAGTGTAATTACAGCATATTGTATTAATAAAACTTAGGTTCTTCTGGAAATATTAAAGTCTATGTAAACACTGTGAACTCCACTAGTTGCTTTAACAGAATCTATAAGTATAAGTTTGGTATATTAGACTTTGAGCTAAACTCTTAACTTCTAGTCTATATACAATAGTATTGGAAAAGTTCTCAATAGACATTTATAATATATCTGTATATCTGTGTACCTCTGCTTTTTTGTACTTTGTTATATACTAATCTACATATATTTATTTTCTACTATAGATAATACTTAATTGTTCTTTATTTTATATATTCTTATTTGTTATAGATTAGCAGCTGTTAAGAGACCAGCTCTTATACAAAATTCCAACACTTAAACATTGCTGATATTTGTACAGAATCATATGAAGTTTATCAAGCTAATACTACTGCTCACTATTATTGAACACTGTTTGTAAGAGGACTGGCTCTTCCAAGAATTTTCCATACTCTAAAAGTACCTGCTAAGCACTCTGGCTCTCTTCTATTTTAGTTTCTCCATTCTAAACTATTTCTGATTACTTAAGTATCATCATTCCTTGCTTATGTAAACAAAATACCAAAACATTAGAATAAACCTGTTATTATATAGAGTATTTATCACCTTTAGAAATCCCTATTCTATTCTCTTAGAATTTTTTGGAGGTGAGTGTATAGTTCAGTAATTTTTTGAACAATAGACTTAGGATTTCCTGGAGATTTAAAGTGCTTTTCTCTTCCACCCAGTTGCCCTACAGTTGCCCTAATACTATTGAGTATTGCCTAGTATACTAATACTATTCTGTTTTCTATATCATTTCTATGAATCTTTTTTCTTTTCTAGTCAATCTTTAAGATACTTCTATTAGAGTTCCTGACCATCTGGATGTAATCATTTTTGGTTATATCAGCATTGTTTCACTAGATTGGAATATACTCAAGTAGTATTTAGAATAGATGTCATCTTCAGAAGTCCTTATTCTATTCTCTTAGGATTTTCCTGGAGATGAGTGCTACTTATACTTTGTTTAATATAATATGCTAAGTTTACATAATCAAAACCTGTCTTTCATGGTGGTATTATCCTGTTTACAACTCTGATAGAAGTCTATCTTTCACAATAGCCTTATTTCTATAATATGTCCTCTATGGCAGTGTTATATTCTATTTCAAACTCTGTAAGTACTTGGTCTTTTATAGTAGAGATACTTCTGTTAAACTCAGTCTTCTATAACAGAGTTTCCCTATTGGACCTCTTTTAGTATTTTATTACTGAAATCTCTGCTCAAGACTATACTCTAAAACTTCTGAGTTTCTGCTTTCTATATTACTTGTATGTAAGACTAGTAGATATATTGTATTTTGCTAGTCTGATAATTGACTATTTCAGTTGAATTTTATTCCTGGTGTTCTTCAGCAACATACTATTATGTCACATTCCAATCTGGCCACATACATTTCAATTCATAGATAATATCAACTCTTCTCATCTATACTCCCTGACTTCTTCTAGTGTAGATCATATCTCTCCATTTCACCTCAAACATTCTTACTGGACTCTTGTCAACTCTACAGATCTCTATCCCTGATATACAAAAATCACTAGAAACTAGGGTAACACTTAGCAGTCTTCATTCTAAATAACTATTCTAAATAGTATACTTAGTATATAAGTTAGTAGTTTATACTATAAGTCTCATTCTGAAAAAAGCACCAAAACTACTATCAACTTCTAGTATGAGTGATGATATACTTTCCATATTCTAGTGAACTTAGCTATTGTGTTATGTTTTTGAGTATCTTATCAAAAATATATGACCAGTATGACTTATAAAGACACAGAACATAAGCTAAAGCCGAAGGTCATTCTAACTCCTGCATTCTATATACTTGTATAACACTTATTAATCCACTTTTGGACTTCTGAGAGATTCTCATTGGATCTTAGATTTTAATCTGTGGTAATAAAAATGTGGAGTTTATCACGCAATCTCTACTATCTTTACTTGCAAATTCTAATTCTCACCTATGTTCATACATTTACCCTCTGTGTCTCTTGTCATCATTAGATGAGTTTTTTCTAATTTTAGACATTATTCTTAATGTTTCTGAGTGTCTCTGACCATCTAATATTATTCTAGTTTTATATCAGCTTTGTTCCACTTGATTATTATGGACTAGTAGAATACTTAAGATAGCTATTGTCTCCAAAGAATCTCATTCTGTTCTCTTAAATTTTCCTAGAGGTGAGTTATGTATTAGATATTACTCATCAATGAACTTAGATTTTCCTAGAGTTGTAATTTCTACTAAATTACCATGGTTTTCACCTAGTTGCTCTGACACTTCCTTTGGACTCTACTTTATCTTCTGAAGTTGTAATTACATGGCAGATAGATGGTATAATATATAAGCTGAAGCCAAAATTGTTTTGAAAAGTCTATATTACCATACATTTTGTATGGGATTTTCATACTTAGTACAACTCTGAGCTAATTCTACAGGCTTTTACCTTTTGGTGTAAACCATGCCTAATATTCAAACAATATACTTAGAATTCTCTGAGAGCTTAAACTCTATAGACTTTACTCACTTGTCTTAATAGTAGCTTTTATTCTATTATTAATCACTTTATAAAAAACTTATCAAATATCTAATATCTTTTATAATACTTCTAGCATACTTGTTGGGTATAGTTTACACTTAAGATAAAAAATAACCTTGGCTTTAGCTTATATTACTAGAGTTGTAAACAATGGACTTGACTTTATTCTATTTTCTTTCTTTTTATTTTATTTTATTCTATTATTTTATTTTTGGTTTTCATTTTTACTTTTTTTAATTTTGAACTTAAGCAAAGAGTATGATATCATATCATATGTGATAGTTACATATTACAAAACATAATAAAAATGTAACATCTATTACAATCACAGATCACATAATCATGTAACACAAAGAAAGTCATAAAAGATTTTAGAACAAATAATGTTATACAATATAATAATAGTATATTGGTCTTATAGAGAGCATATGAACTTGAGAGTAAATTAGTTATAGTGTATGCACAGACCATAGTCTGTAGTATATAAGATATATTAGATTATTTTGTAACAAAAACTCCATTGAGTTCTCTTATATTACTCAATATAAAAGTGTATTTTCATCTTGACTCTAAGACCTAGACATAACATATATACTATATTATCTACTTGTTACTTGGTTACAACTTCAATATAAGAGAACCAACCACTTTGTCCAAACTTGAGTTTCAAGTATTACTGAAGTCCATACTACAAGCTTATAGTGCTATTGTCCTGAGTTATACTTGCAACTACTAATCCCATTATTATTGTTCTATTCTTCTTTGTTGTAGCAACCACTAGTCACAATGACCTTGTAATATGCTTACTTCAGCAAAGCTCTTATCTGGCTATCTAGTAGTGGGAATTACAAGAGAACTCGACAAGGAGCCCTCGTTGCATTGCTATCCTATTTATATAATTTACAAGTAGTCCATGCTACAACAATGTGTCTACTGTGCCTCCTGTCCTAAAGACCATATGTCTACCTCATGTCTACTCCGCAGTGACTGTGCAAAACTGTGCATCCTGCCCTAACATTCATGTGTTGACCATGTGGTAGCAATGTGGTGTACATGCTTCCTGACATCATCGTCTAGGCTCTTCTAGCCTCATAGACCCTTCTAGACTGTTCTAGGCCTATGATGTTATGAACTAAAGGTCAAGGGTTTAAGCAATAGAACAACTCTTGTATTGAGTAACACAAGAGAACTCGATAGAGTTCCTAATACAAAGTAGTCTACCTTATATACTACTACTCATGGTCCATGCTAGCTATTGTGCATCCTACCCTAAATGACCATGAGTATAACATGAGGCCAGCATGTGTTGTCCATGCTGTATGATGTCACTTTGTTCCAGAACCTTCTACTTCATTCTCCCAAGTCCTGTGATCAGTCTTATGACTACACTATCAATTTGTGACTGATGTGACAGCGTGACTAATAAACCTTAACCCAAGTTGTTCTAAAAATAGAAAAATAAAATAAAATAAAAAATGAAGAGTGAAAATAAAAGTCAAGTCCATTGTCAATGATCTTGACATATGACATCATCTCACATGACTTCTAGGTCACATGCCCTTTTCCTGTTGTAGACTAATAATAATTACTACTGTCTATTTCTGTCCTCTAACCCTAATCCTAAAAGTCTATCCACACACTTGTCTTATAACATTCTTGCTTATTCAAATTCTTAGCCATCTAGTCTCTATTATTTTCTGCTTATCTTAAAACTGTTTCATTAGATTAAAATGAAGTGTACAAGTACTTATGGTAGTCACTTGTCAGAGTTGCGAACAATAGACTTAATTTTATTTTCACTTTTCTTTTTATTTTTATTTTTCTTTTAATTTATTTTCTATTTTGGGATCTAAGGTTAGGGTTTAGCATGAGATAATATGTCACTATCACAAATGGTCACATGATAAGACACAGTGTCACACATTAGTTACATGATCACATGGAAAAGAGTAGAAGATTCTAGAAGGAATGATTGTTATAACTTAGGTTTAAAGAGTTAGGATGAAAGACTACCCTTGTATTAAGTAATATAAGAGAACTCGATGGAGTTCCTAGTACCAACTACTCTACCTTATATACACTTGGCTCATAGTCCATGCTATACTATATCTAGCCTACTCTAATGTCTACATGTTATCTATAAGACCAACATACTTTTGCTATATTGTATAATGTCATCTGTTCTAGAATCTTTTATGATCTTCTCTGCATCACATGATCTTGTGACTATGACATGTGACATCATGTCCCACTTTGTCTTCTTCTAAATAAAATAAAATAAAAATTCTAAGTTTATTGTTCTCAACTCTGACAATGATATTATACAACATGTGTTACACATGGTCATTTAGAGTAGGCTAAAGTAGTAGAGCATGGACTAGTAGTCTATAAGATAGACAATTCTGTACAGAGTTCTCTATTGAATTCTCTTGTATTAACCTAATATAAGGTTTATTTTATTAACCAACCTAAGGTCTTTAAGTTGTAATATCACTGTCTTTAGAAGACCCTATTCTATCCTCTTAGGTTTCTTCTAAAGGTATGTCCTGTCCTATTCTATTCTGTTATTCTTATAGACAATATACTTAGGTTTTTTCTAAGAACACAAACTTTATATAACTTTGTGAACTTCATTTAGTTACTCTAATAGTAGCCTTTTTCTCTCTTTGCATATAAGTATCAAATACTGCTACTAACTTTGTGAGATTTGTTAAGTCATTATCACTATTCTAATTTTGGAATTTTTTTAGATACTGTTTATAAGATGATTATATTCCCTTTTCTTCAACTATAGTTCAATAAGCTTACTATTATCTAATCAATATTCTAGACTATTCCATTTGAGTTTCTGACCATCTAGCATTATCATTTCTAGATTAGATCAGCAGTGTTCTGTCTGATGTTCTGCTTGATTGATATAGACTATTTAAATATTTAGAGTAGCTGTTGCCTTCAGAGAACTTTATTCTGTTTTCTTAGAACTTTTCTGGAAATAAGTCATATATTTAGTTATTGGAAATGATAAAATTTCCTAAAAATTGAAATCTCTATTAAATCCTATAAACTTTGCCTAGTTACTCTAACAGTAAAACAGAATTCTTTTTCTAGAACCTTAAAGCATCAATTAGTTTGGTAGTTGTAGATTGCCCACCCTCTATATTTCTCACTTCTATCTGCCTTTAATAATTACTCTATGAACTAAGACAAAGCTGTTATAAATGATTCTATCTCATATTTTACAGATATTTGCCTTATGCTAGACATATCTTGGACATATATTAGGGTTTGTTTTACTTATGACCTACTATTAACATGCTTTATGTTTTCCTCATTGTAGTATTAGTCAGTATCTCATATAGTAGTGAAGGCTTCTTCATGTTATTTCTCAAAGATGTTTTTTCCTTTCTTCATAGTAGTAGATACAAGCCTATATCTTTACACTTTGCTAATTGATTATCTTCTCTACTTTTACTCAAGTCTTTACCTAAGTTATAACCTAACCTAAGCTTAGGATTATAACAAAAACCTTGGATATAAAGAGATCTTCTACTTTATCAAAAATCAAATTACTGATATCACTAATATCTGTTATCAACCTCATAGAATTCTCTTTTCTTAAGTCTTGAGTCTTAGCCCTACTGTAAATTCTAATAGACTTTTGCTTAGTATTGTTCTTATAATTGTAACAACTATCATATATCTATCCAAACACATCCAATCCATCTAACTACATCACAGATAATACTTATCTAAGCTCTGCTTTGCCCAAAACATCTTTTTTCTTTTAGTTTGTATACTACTTCTGGTACAGATCAATCTGGTTGTCTGATTACTCTATTACTAATCACATAGCTCCTCATGATCTCTATAGAACTCTAGACTTGATTTCTGAGGACTTAATTATATCTAAAGTAGTTATCTATCTCCTTAAATCTATAGATAGTCTTAGTACTAGTATTTAAGACACATAGATACTCTGTAGTTCCTTAGCTTAAAAATCAACTAGTATAGTACACTGTTCTAAGTACTCATGCTCAGAAGTTTGACTTTCTTCATAATTTAACAATAACTTACTTTTATAAAAAAACCTGCTCTTTCAGCTTTAATACCACTGTCAGAACTTGTAGGATTCCAGACTTCTTTTCTAGTAAGCCAAATACTACTGTTACAAACTTAAGATCTTAAAGTTGGTCAAAAGGAATGAACCTTATATTAGGTTAACACAAGAGAACTCAATAGAGAACTCTGTACAGGATAGTCTACCTTATATACTAAAACCTCATGGTCTGTGCTAACTACTTCTAGCCTACCCTAAACAGCCATGTGTTCACCTTAAGGTCAACATGTGTTATACATGTTGTATGACATCATCCTTCCAGAACCTTCTACATCCTTCTATGTGTCTCATGACTTATGACCATGTTATCTGATGTGACTGATGTGTGATGATGTGATCTTGTCACTCTAACCCTAACCCTAGTTCTAAAAATAGAATAAAGAAAAATAACTCGAAAAGAAAATTGAAATGAAATGAAAATGAAAATAATTAGAATCCACCGCTTTCAGCTTTGAAAACTACTGTCAAAGCCTGTAGTATCTGTTCTCTTAACCTAAGACCAAATACTGTTGTAGCAACTACCAACCAAGATAGTTAATAGTATATTTAGTCTTATACTATAAAAAATCTTGTAGAGATATTAAAAGAACTCAACAAGAAGTTCTCAATGTATTCCATGAGTACTTTGTATAAATAGTATAGAAATATATTAGAGACTCCTTGTCAAGTTCTCTTGTGATTCCTACTTGATATCTACTATTGGTCTTTTGACTAGTGGTCACTACAACACTATAAACATGTATCTTAATCTCATTTTTCTAATTCTTCCCACAATGTTCTAAACTTATGATATAGTATTATATGATATGTTATATGACCACAGTTATGTGTCTTTTTATCATTTAAAAAAATAGATAAAAAGAAGAAAAAATCAAAAAAAATATAAGAGTTCAAGCATATTATGACAAATATTGTCTATCAGACTTGAAGACAATAGAATCTTTCCATTTTTCTCTCTTATTTTTATTTTCTTTATTTAAGCTTAACTAGAGAGAGTAATATGACTGTCACAAGTTGGTTATACATATCACAGTCTCAATATTGTTACAACTTGAAATTTAGAGTCAAGTCAGAAAAAACTTTATATTGGGTTAATACAAGAAAACTTAATAGAGTTTCTAATATGAAATATCTATCTTATATGTGCTAGCTACTAGTCTGTACAAGACTACTACTAGCCTACCCTAAAGGCTATATATACTACATGAGGTTAACATGCCATTGATATACTATATATATCAGAGTTGAAAATAATAAACTTGGTTTATTTTATTTTTATTTATCTTTATATTTTGAACTCAGAATTAGAGTTATAACAAGGTATAATGCATTGCTTTTTTTACTTATACCACCATCTTGCATAGTAGTACCCAGTAGTGAATTAGCAAATATATTCCATGTTTTCTTTACAAAGCTATCTGACTAATATCTATCCTATATACATATATTATAAAGTCTAAGAAAACAAATCCCAACAAACCTAGCTAGAACCCTTATGATAAGACTGGCAGTTTTACCATCTTGTCAGAGCTACAAACCTTAGACTCAATGTTTTTCTAATATTCTTTTATTTTTATCTCTCTTTTTCTTTTTTCTTTTTTTTTCTTTTACTTTTACTTGTACTTCTTACAGACAATGAAGAGACATATGACTGCAGTCACATGACATATCACATAAGGTGATGTCATGGGTCTAGACTTGAGAGGAATAAGGCATGTTAATGGCATGTTTACCCCATGGAAAACACATGGCATACTCATGGTTAAGATATGGACATTAGGGCAGGAGTATTTATTATTAGCATGGACCAGGGCCTTTTAGTATATAAGGTAAACAATCCTATATGGAGTTCTCTATTGAGTTCTCTTGCATTAATCCTAATACAAGGTTCCTTTCCTTGATCAACTTTAAGGTCATTGAATCATAACAATCTCTAGTCTCTCTAGTTTTCTCCCTTCAAAAGAGAATTCTTCAGTTTCTCTCATACTTTGAGAAACTATGCTGAATAATTCCATATCTGTAGATCCTTCAGTGATAAACAACTCTTTGAATTCTGTTAACAGTAGAGCATTATGAGTGTCTGCTTTCTTACTATCTCCCTCTTTCCTTCTACCTCCTATAGCTATGCAATCTGTAGGAGTAAACATGTCTGCAATAAGACAGCCTACAGATTTTAACACCTCTGAGCCTCAAGGCCATTTGAATCTTATTCCAACAATCAACCTACAGATCTAGATCTCTGGAATGGTGTTTTTTCTCCTATTTTGTTAATTGGTGTTGTAGCAACCACTCGCCACTCAAGGACAAATGATCTCACAACTAGCAAAGCTCTCCAGTAGGCTATCAAGTAACGAATGGGGGAATTATAAGAGAACTCGACAAGGAGCCCTCACTGTATTGCTCCTCTATTTATACTATTACATCGTGGCCCATGCTACAACAATATTAACCAGCCCTTATGTCCATGCATTGTTCTCATGCCCTATTACTCATCTACATGTGTTTTCCTTAAGGCCACCATGCTTCCTACATGTGCCCTGACGTCATACTCTTTAATCTCTGCTATACATGTGCACACCATGTGTACACTATGAAGAACCCATGTCCCTTGACGTCACTCCTAACCCTAACTCCTTCTAGACTCTTCCCAATCCTTCTAGACCCTAAGTCCTTCCAGACCGCTCTAGACTCTGTCACATGACTTCCAGGTCATGTGCCTATCTCCTATCTCTCTTCCGTTGTAGACTAATAATTAACT
>Ga0157364_1009517_pt1 | contig 10035 bp, 9 predicted proteins | sample AttsexASBM2_FD_111476 | JGI IMG/M metagenome (GOLD analysis project Ga0157364, IMG submission 111476) | Fungus gardens microbial communities from leaf cutter ant in Ribeirão Preto, State of São Paulo, Brazil - Atta sexdens ASBM2 | ecosystem: Host-associated > Fungi > Mycelium > Unclassified ... | reverse complement strand
TCCAAATGGACCTGACCTCCTCCCTCCTCCATGTAAGCATTTTTCTACTCATTTTTATCTACCTGCAAATGCTTGGTGTCCATAGCTTTTGGTCTGATACACTCGAACCGTTCTGCGCCCTCTCTGCCCTCCCAGCAACCACACTCCAGCGATCCGACCCAGCCATTCGACCCAACCGTCTCTCTCGACGCTTTTTCTGCTTTGACTCTCCACGACTCGGCCCAGCGACCACCACCCATGGTCCACAGAGATCCTTTTCCTCGTCCGGCGTCTTCTCTATCCCATCATTCTGCACCTGTTCAGAGAGGCATGCAACCTCCACGACTCGTTTCCCCTCTTGCTCCCCGTCAACAACCTCTCGATTCCCAGGACGACCAGCGAAGTATATACTCCTTCGACACTAGCTACAGTTCACCCCAAAGTACCTTCCCGCACGATCGCAACTTTTCTCCCACTTGGCAACAGCCACCCGCAAGGCAGATTGAGTATAATCCACTCTATGCTGCTGCTTCTAATGTACTAGGAATGGGGCTACCACCCGCTGCCATGTTGCCTCGCAATCCTCTCGGCCCACCAGGAGCTGGGCAACCGGTCGACTATGGTTCCTACCAGCAACCTCCTCCACCAAATCATGCTCACCAGTACGATCAAACCATGTCGTCCTATCCCACTTCCTTCTCTCCTTCTCAGGCACCCCCTGTCCGACCCTTGTCGGAGGGAAACGAAATTGAGCCTCATCGCCCCTCATTAGAACGAGCTGGAACATCCAATTCTGTTACCCCCTCGACCATCAAGAGCAAGGCTATCGATCTTACTACTCCACCCTACACAAAGGAGTACATTGAACAGTATCGCCAGCGAATCAAGGGAGACCCTGATCCGGAAGCCCACTTTCTCTATGCAAAGTATCTCATTGACGCCGCAAAGAAGATACGTTCTGGAGCTCCAGATAAACGTGCCGCGAGAAAGTATAGCGAGATGCTATTGCAAGAGTCACTCAAAGTGATCAAGCGACTGGCAACTCAGGGAGAAGCGTATCACGAAGCTCAATTTTTTTTGGCAAATTGTCATGGAACAGGTGCTTTGGGATTGCAAGTTGACCATGAACGTGCATATCATCTTTATCTTCAGGCAGCCAAACAGAATCATGCTGCTGCTTCTTACCGCGTGGCAGTTTGTAATGAGATCGGAGCTGGAACAAGAAAGGAACCGCAGAGAGCCGCGGCGTTTTATCGCAAGGCAGCGTCGTTGGGTGATACACCGGCCATGTATAAACTCGGCATGATTCTTCTGCAGGGTTCTCTTGAACAACAAAAGAACCCTCGCGAAGCAATCACCTGGCTTAAACGAGCGGCGGAACAGGCGGACGAAGACAATCCTCATGCGCTTCACGAGCTAGGCTTGTTGCACGAACAGCCCAACTCGAATTTGGTGCAGTGTGACCCTGGTTATGCGAAAGCATTGTTTACCCAGGCAGCACAGCTGGGCTATACCCAGTCACATTACAAGTTGGGACAGTGTTATGAATTTGGAACTCTCAATTGTCCTGTTGACCCTCGCCGCTCAATAGCTTGGTATACAAAAGCGGCTGAAAAGGGGGATGCAGAAGCTGAATTGGCACTCAGTGGATGGTATCTCACAGGAAGTGAGGGTGTTCTTAAGCAGAGCGACTCAGAGGCATACTTATGGGCTCGTCGTGCCGCGAACAAGGGCCTTAGCAACGCAGAATACGCTGTTGGCTACTATGCGGAGGTGGGGATCGGAATTAAGCAGGACATTGAGTTTGCTAAGAAGTGGTACATGCGAGCAGCAGGTAGGAGTTCCTAGATTTTATAAAGTCTTTGCCAACTGAACCCCTGTAGCCCAAGGAAACAAAAAGGCAATGAACAAGTTGACAGAAATAAAGCGTGCAGGGAACAAACGGGCGAACATGGCTCGACCAACGCGGCAACAAGCCAAGGACGAGTGTGTAATATGTTAGAGTAGGGATCCTCACGTGATTCATTTGGATAATCTTGATGCCCATCCCGCCGCGCCCCTCTTCTCTCCCAATGGCTACCGATGAGCAAAAAGATGTAAGCTATGCTCCCAGCATTGTCTCTGCTCTGAATGCCCTGTCAGAGGTCTCTACTCGAGTTTCTTGACACTACTCAACTGAACTGCCTGAATGAGGCAGCGCAGCATCCCTTGAGACCCATTCTCGAGGGCAAAGTTCGAAATACGAGTGAAAAATATCTTCTGAGTGATGCAGATGATCAGTTACTCTTAAATTTGCATGTACGTTTCATGCCCTCGATTCTGAGAGAGAGGTAACAAGATTATATTCTGCGCTAGTTTAATCAACTCGTGCGCGTACGCTCTATTGCGATTGCCAGTTCCAACGTGTCTCAAGCTCCAAAACGCGTCAAACTGATGGTCAATCATTCTTCTATCGGTTTTGAGGATGTCGAGGATGCTGTTGAGCCAGCCGTCGCGCAGGTCCTTGATTTGACTAAAGAACAAGTAGAGGAAGGCCAGAAGATAGTTCTTCGTTTTGTCAGGTTCCAGAATGTCAACAGTATTCACGTGAGTCGCCCTTGTGCGTTCAGATTGATACTCTTACTTTATCGGGCATGTGTAGATTTTCATTGAAAGTAATCAAGGAGAGGAAGACAAGACTAGAATTGACTCTGTCGATATCTTTGGTACCACCGTAGAGTAAGTGTTGATCGCTGGTTTTTAACGCTGGCTAATGTGATTGTACACTGCAGAACCACGGGAGATTTAAAGGGACTAAAGTCGATTCAGGAGTGACAGGGGTGAACAGAACCTCTCTTATACCTTTAAGTATGTTTGGACCGTAACATAGAATATCTGTATCAACAAGGCACCAACGGAAAGACTGGACACGACTCCATTTTGCAACGCTGCGATCCGTAAGGGATGTGTCAACCCCGGAAAAATGCGTTTGGTGAATCATGGCAGATTGGTTCGAGACTAACTGCAGCAGAAGACATTTTGACAGACGTGATAAGTTTGAGCACGGGTGGCTCCGAGAAGTGGATACAGGTGTGGTTTGTGACTGTATGGCCAGCCGCGAAAGGTAGAACTTTTAAAGTCACTGATGACATCAACATACTGTTTGTCTGCTCAGAAGATGCATGAGCGGCAAGCGCCCTCTACTGTAAAAATTCGACTGAAGTCTACTCTTTCGTTCCACGAAGATTTGAGGTTGTATACGCCTTTGATGGTAGTTGAGCACGCAGACGATTCAGAATTACGATCAGGAATCAATATACTTATGATGGTACCTCAACTGAAATGGCATCGATGATACCACCGAAATCACCGATAATCACCGAGTCCGGACGAAAATATACAATTATCTTGAGGTCATGTGGCGCAACTTTTTCTCTGGATTCAGGATTTTCAGGAGGCGTGTGGCCGAAGGTGTTAGAAAGAAAAGGAGAATTAATATACTCGTTGCACCAGGCTGGGTGGTGCCATGGGATTTCTTCGGAGTAGCTGTCGTTGATGGCAGGCTTGTGCATGAGGAGACTTAGCCTAAAGTAGGCATTGTATTTTGAAAAGAAATCTGCGAGGGGGGTATATCGAAGTTGGGATCTCCTCCAGGATATGGCGATGGTATCCATAGAGGTGACATTCGCATGGGTACGGGTTCGGGGGGGAGGCTCGTCGAATAGGCAAATTGTGTTCATTGCTGGGCCAAGCTTTGTATAGAAGTCCCCTGCATACTTATGGCCTGTAAGACATTGTGTAAGTTCGAGTTTGTCTCTAAGGTCCCGAAAAGTGGAGTGTTGGTTGGAGTGATGAGGAAAATTGGTCATGTGGCGTAACTAGGACGCAAATTAAATTGACCCTTACCTGAGTACATGATCGGGAATCCTTCCCTCTCAATTAAAGACAAGTGGAAATACGACCATTCATGTTTCGGTGCACAAATCAAAGAATTTAGGTCTTGCCTAGCTCAGGATCTTTTCCTTCAAAGACTTACATATTTTCATTCAACATATGCTATTGTCAGAGTGAGCTATCTTTATAAATCTTTGGAGGTAGACGGTCAGAGGTGAATTTATCAATTCTGGTAGGAAAATGATCCGGCTTATCCATATTTAGTCTGCGACTCAAGTACAAATACAATGCATAACTATTCTGATACTCATCGACTGTGTCACCATCTTCCTAATTGGCTAGGTGGAGTACTGGGAAGTAAACACTCTGAACGGCCCTGAACCAAATGCAATGTGGTTCCAGTTCTTCCTAGCTAGGGATCTACACTCTTTCTCCAAAGCAGAGATATCAGAGCATCTGATGAAATTCTCGGAATTCAATACTCTGATGGCTTATCTAACCCATACACAACTGCTGAAGGCTGGTGAGACAGACCTCTGGAATTTCCATCTGAATATGTGATAGGTGTTTATTTATCTGCTTTATGACATCTGTTGAGAAGACACATCCTGTAAAACCAAAATTCAAGACCTATCACATGAGAGCTATGTGGTCAGTTACCAATTTGCACAAGGGTGCAGAGAGTTCCTGAGGCAAAAATGTTGTTGTCCTTGGACTCGTAGTGCCATCCACCTTGCCTGTTTGTCGCATGCATCAACTGTGCATTTGAGTTCTTGTAGGGAATAGCTAGACACCAGTGAAACATGTCATCGTTGCTGCGCAGATACGGTGCAATATAGATGCTGTTGATGGTAAATGCCTTGGTTGCCATTGTGGTAAGCGGATGGACAGTGTGGCAACAGTAAGAAGTTGGAGAAAAGTATGAAAACACAGTACGAGGTTATGGAGTGACAGCAGATTTGGGAGCTCATAGTTCATCTCCTCATGTTGTCATTTCACACGCGTAGTACATTCCAAGAATTTCTAGGCAGTGAATACACGTATCGTGCTACATTCTTAATGTTCAGATTAGGTATGTAAGTTGTATATGATTTTTTGTTGACTGGAGTTAAATGGTTTGATTGATCGGATAATTGGTTCAATTAGTCTGAGAAATTTTGAGCCAATGACCTCATGACCTGAGAAAAATACTACAAGAACATCTTCCTATCATCTACCATGGGTTTAAATGGGTTTAAGGGTCCTCAAGCCATTTTTTGAGTCACAAGAAGTCAGCACGATGCTCAAGGATTCTATTTAGAGAACTGCAGATAGATTAGCATGGAACTATTGGTGATCATAGTATGTGACAGTAGAAAAATCAGAAAGAAATCACCAGCAGAAACCGTTAAGTTAGAATTTGACTACTCAGAAAGGTTTGAGTATCTCGTCTCGTCGTTCTTACAGTGGCTTTCCGCATCTAGTCATAGTGGTTTGTGACTTATCTTGAACTGCATACATTTAGACCCTGGAGTTGCCTTGACGTGTTGATTGGAATCAATTCTGAGCGACTTGGGCGACAAGACGTGACAGTAGTCAGATTATTGTCAGACTCAATTAGTAGATTGTCTTGAAACTTCACCAGTGATAAAATGTGATTAAGCTGAAAAAGGTATCAGGACACATGAATATGTACAACATGTCTTACATAGAGGTACCACCGAGGGTTATATCTTCAAAAGAATGGCTAAAACAACTCGCTCTCCTTTTTAAGATCAAATCCGCATACCCACTGTGCCGGTTCATGATCAATGATATCTGTGGGAAATCAATTTCTGATGATTATCAGAGCATTGTATTAGGTAACAATATTGACCAAATAAACGTCAAGTATATGTCGATGTCCCGAAAACATGGTTGGTGGTCATACTCGATTCCATTGACACGGTGAGTTTTGTGTAGAAATTAAATTACTAACTAATATTGAGCAACAAGTCGTACATTACAATGACTAGTACGGACTGACAGTTTTCCATAGCTCAGTTTCAAGAGTTAGTTCGTCCTTATATTGTAGAAAGATGCGCTTGAAAATATTCACCCACGGTTCATATATCAACCGTCTGTTGATGGCATTTGTAAACTCCCAGTAATCAGGCATCCAAGCTGCAGAGTCCCAATCAATCAGTCCCACAGGCCTTTGATTATCGTCGACAAGAATATTCTGTGGGCCGATATCACAGTGACTGAGACAGAGACGATATTTCTTGGCTCGTATCCGTGTAGCGAGAGATTGCATGGCTACATCAGAAGTAGAAGGGAGGGTGCAGAAAAATTGTCCATGGAAGGCGTCCACGGAATCGAATGGGCCTATATGACCAAAAAGGTCGACCCTTGCACAACGAAAAGAAGTACCCATGAAACCGCTGACCCTACCGTCAGGGGGCGGGGGCAGTGCTCTTAACTGTGCGAACCAGCCACGAAGTATTTCACCGAAGACGAACCTTTGCTCGTCTGTCATTGAATGAAGAGTAACCCCGTCCGCTGAAAAGGACCGACCAGGGACTTTTGTCATCAAGAAAAAAATTCCACCATCATCCTTGCAAACGTCCAGCACGGTTGGTGTGGGAATTGTTGTGTTGAGGGAGACATATTGTGTGGCGAATGGTTCTGCGGCGGGGACGTAGGGACCGTATTTGGCATAGAGGTCAAAAGGTAAGCGAAATGCACGAGGAGAACTCGTCTCGTTGCTCATTCGCAAGAAGATGTGATAAATAGCCATCCGGAGTCGCATAGGTACCCATAGCCACACCTTCCACAGGAGGCTCGTCACTTTGACTTGTCGGCTTCAATATGGTTGGTCATACATTTACTAGGTAAAAAAAAAGGACAGACCTCTTGTACACGAACTTGTCGATATCAACGTCTGGCATGGAACTGAAAGGAATGTTTCCCGGTTTCCTTGTTTACCTGTTCACTTATGTATGGATCAAAACAATAGTTTACATAAATAGTGGGTGACTTCCCGTGAGCAGATTTGATATATGCCGAGATGCCGAGCGTGGATTTCAAATTTCAGGGTATCTTAGTGTTATGATCTCGGAAACATTTTTCCTATGTCAGGGTGCTATACCATATATAGATGTTTTCTCCATGACAGATCACGATCATATATCACAAAGTGAGACTTCGAACGGAGTATCCTATCATAAAAACTAATCTCGGCTTGTCGAATATTAATAATGATTTTATCCTACTATAACCTTCCTTCTTCTATTTTCCTGGTTGTTTGCATACTTAGTCAAGCAGCAACCCAATGTTTCTTTACTTTCTTCTTCACTCCATTCACCTCTTTTGTCTCTAGTTCGAGCTCTATGTAGTGGATTTACACTTTTCAGAAATTCACCTTCCTCCGGTGAGCACAATAGTAAACATGCAAGCAGCGTCTTGTCTTCAGGAGGATTTGGATTCATCCTCAGGTCAGAATCTGATACGTGCACTACATCCTCCTACGAGATGTTTCATATATGCAGTACTATTTAAGAATGGTAGTACATACTAACCATTTTGGTCACTTTGTACTGCTGACGCCGGTTCCATGCTAGAAACTGCCCGATGAGGTGCTCAGGGATATAGAAACACGTCTCGACCTGATGCGTCGCCTCGAATGAACATTGATTCCATACTACCAAACTGAGCTGATAAGCATGGATTGTCCTTAACTTCGCGAAGATATTTTTCATGAAAAAATTAGAAGTCTGAAGAGTTCTGTGGCATGTATGAAATTCGTTGGAATCTAGAACTGTCTACTTTTTCACATCAGAGTATCTGGGACACAGGTTTAATCACAACAATTGCTCAACTCATGAGCGATATTCCTCTGCAATTTCCTGTGCGGGGGCAGAAGGAAGAAGACTTCATCCGTCTGGGAGAAGAGAATGATAGTAGTATTGTCATGGGAGGGCCTTATAAAGTATACTGTTGTCACAGCAAAATAAATTGCGTGCAGGGGAAGAGAGGGAAAGAACAAGAAGACTTGATTTTGTAGTTACAGTCTCATCTATATACGTAAATATCCGAAACAAATGCTCCTGCAAATGGTATCATTGTGAAAACGGAGTCGCACGTTGGTTTGACTTGGAATAAAGCGTATTCCGTTGCAAACCAATAAGCAGATACAACAAATCACAAACTCATATACTAGAGAAATATTCCAGAAGGTTCCTGAAAATTCAGCTGGATCACAGCGTCGGCTTGATCTCCCAACAGGTCATTCCACGACAATGACATCATTCCGCAACAACTGTCTGAAGTGTTACAACAACGCTGTGCGATACTAATGGCTTACTTCGGCTGCCTTTGTGTCTCAAATAAACAGGAAAAGTACGAGTATATATCAATGATAAGAGCATCGCACCGTAGCACATGCGGGGTATGGGGTGGCGTCAAGTCCGTCATGAGAATTTCCAAGACTGGAATTTCGTACGTGCAGTACATTCCCCGAATTAGGCCTCCAATAAGATTTCAGGCTTGAATTTTTGCACGACATTCGCATAATTCATACAGGTGTCCATTGACCTGTCAAGTGATCTGCTATATTGTTTTATCTTCATCCCCCAGATACTCTTTGCCGTTTGGCATTACTACATTTAGTTGGTTCTACGCGACGTATCCTACGTGATCGTCGCACGCCTGTTCCCCATGTAGAATATACTTTGTCGCTGAACCCCATTCTGTTGACTCCATCCATTTTTCACACGCTGAGATGACACGCCGGGACGATATGTATGCAGCCTGACAATCTTGAGGAAAGTACACGCCACAGGCATCAGGTACAGAAAGCCATAGAAGAGTATTTGCTGGTGAACAGGTAAAGAAGCCAATTCATGGTAGACGTCAATATTGGCAAGTTTGTGTACAAGAGGTCTGTCATGCTCTTTTTCTGCCTATCAAATGTATGACCAACCATATTGAGGCCGACAAGTCGCTTTAACGAGCCTCCTGTGGAAGGTGTGGCTATGGGTATCACATCTTCCTGCGAATGAGCAATGAGACGAGTTCTCCTCGTGCATTTCGCTTACCTTTTGGCCTCTATGCTAAATACTATGAAAAGGCCATTGTTTCAGAAGCACTCGCCACACACACTATGTCTCCCTCAACACGACAATTTAGCCAGCCTTGAAAACCAGCGATCAACGCTTACTCCACGGTACTACCAAAGATATCAATAGAGTCGATTCTGGGTTTGTCTTGATTAATTTCAATAAGAATCTACATATGCCCGATAAAATGGGGATTGATTCTAAACGCTCGAGGGGGATTTTGGAACCTGACAAAACGAAGTATTATCTTTCTGGCCTTCTACTACTTGTTCCATACAAGGATTTGACTTTCACAGGCAGGCAGGCAGGCATCGAATAAACACTATCCCCAACGGTCGTTTGTGATTGCATTTTTTCATGTATCATCTTTGATTTAATCTTTTACAACCCATGCTCATCAGCTCGGTTTGGCAGTTAGAATTAACGAGTCACGCCCAGGCGACGTGCCGGGTCGAGATATGTGAATTTTGCTGGCCTTGAGGAAGATTACAGGCTCTGGGCCATAACCATCAGGTAAGGGAAGACAGAAGGACTCCAGAATGTTAAATTGCCAATATTTGGGTGTGTTTTCCTGACCGTGTTTCTATGAGAGAAGAAGTCCTGAACATCGTCAGGCAGCTACTAGCATGATCCTGACGTCTATATTTCCTACTTGGTACGTGTACATAACTGCCTGATCATTTGAGGAATACGGGAGTGACCGAACAATTGTAGGGGATAATATGCAGGTCTACCTTAGTGCATGAGATTTCAGTCTAGATAGAACATTCTTAAATCTACATCACAGTGCTGCGACGTGATACAGTGTCTATTTTTCTAACGATCCAATATAAGTAAATAGCAAGACCGGCTTTTATGTACAGGAGGTCTGTCATGCTTCGTTCTGTCTGATAAATGTATGACCAACCAAGGCGGCGACTCACTTTGATAAGCCTCCTGTGGAAGGCGTGGCTATGGTACCTCCTCTAGATACGAACGAGTATAGCCATATAAAGAATCTGCAAAACGGCCTCAAAAAATAGGAACGTGATTCTTCGTCTTCGTTGAGCAGGATTGACTGTCACTGTCGTTGTAGGGTTAGGATTTGTAGAGATAGATATTGAGG
>Ga0157364_1009516_pt1 | contig 10036 bp, 5 predicted proteins | sample AttsexASBM2_FD_111476 | JGI IMG/M metagenome (GOLD analysis project Ga0157364, IMG submission 111476) | Fungus gardens microbial communities from leaf cutter ant in Ribeirão Preto, State of São Paulo, Brazil - Atta sexdens ASBM2 | ecosystem: Host-associated > Fungi > Mycelium > Unclassified ... | reverse complement strand
CTGTTCAAAATCCCAAAAACCCCTTAAATATCTTAAAAAGTAGCATTTCTGAGAAAAAGGTTTCATACAAAAATTGTGTATATTTTAAAATGTGTATATTTTAAAATTTACTGATTTTATCAGATTAACTTTAACTTGACTTTACTTACATCACCTAAAGTCAAACTGATAAGATTAGTAAATAGACCATTTTAATTATCAGTATCATTTTTCTCAGAAATGTTTACTTTTCAAGATAGTTAAAGGATTTTTTGAATATCTTGCATATCAACATTCTAAAAACAGATTATACACAATATGTACAATAGAACAAATTTATGTAAGACAAAATATAATTTTATTTAAGAGATAGAAGAAATTTTGACTTGCTTGGAGAAATTGCTAATTGCTCCTTTTAAAAGAAATGAATCAATTTTAAAATGTTAAGAAAGAATAATATTTTTAATATTTCTAATAGTCGCCAAGATAATTCATAGTTTACTTTAATAAATCACTTAATTCAACATTCAACAATATATTATAAAAGCAGAGAATCCTAATTAATTATTCAAGTGTACGAAGATCTATAAATATATCCGATGAAACAAGTTGATATTTATTGGTAAGGATATTACGATTTTTATTTATATTACGATTTTATTCTTTCAGTTATTCAATGTGATATTAAAATTATGTATTTAACTTTTTGCATGTGAAATAATAATAATCGAAATGCAGTAAGAGAAGAGATTTTGCTTAATGTATAGAAAATATACATTAAAATTCTAAATTGTGATACCTGGATGGAAACATATTTCTGACGCACAGAGCATAAACAGAACATAAAAGTCAGAAACAATGAAATATACAGGAGGTATATGATTACATTTAATTATCTTAGTTATTTATAATATAACATTTCAGATCTCTTTTTTCTTTTTTTATCAGCTAATACAAAAAAATATAAAATAGTTTAATTTAATATGAAGCATTTCCGCTGTTTTTAAATACGAGAATGATATTAGCTCTTTTATAAAAACAAAGATATAATTTATTACAACATGAAGGGAGATTTAAAATATATGATCTGTGTTTAATTAAAATATATTATTTCAATGATCCATTCGCCAATGCATACGAAGAGAGAAGAGTGCTCTGCTAATGTTACCACATAATTGGCACTTCAGTGCAAAAGGTTAAATTATTTAAATTAATTATATGATCAAAATCCCTGTGATTGTTCATTGACATGAAATCGAGCTAGAAAAAATAATGCCGCCCGAGGCAAAAGAAGAAAGGTATTAAATAAAAAAATTCCAATACTCAATATCCTGTAGATATGTTTTACCATTATTTAATAATCCATACATCGTGTATGAAAAATACGTGATATTGCAAATATAATACGCAATATATGGTCGATTAAATAATGTAAAGGGCTCCATTCTTGTAATGTGCTGCAATGTTACATTTATATAAATATATCAACAATTAACACAAATATTAAAATATAACAAAATTATATTATATAACACAAAATTATTATTTATGTCCTATTATATTTTTCTCAAATAAATAAACAATTTTTCTTGTGTAAAAATATACGACATTTTCCCAGCTCGATTCAATTTTTGCATCGTGCGTGCAAATGCGAAAGATGCAAAGAGTCATGCACATTCACCTTACCTGGAATTGTAAAACCGTTGTAACTCAACGTAAATGAGCATCTCGAGGCCAAATCGTCTCCATTCTGATAGCTTCATATATTGTCCCCTATAGGGAACAGAATGTCTATTTCGTCTCCGTAGTTGTTCTTTTGTGCATTTCCCAGCAAAAAATGTTACACTCATTCCTTTCGTGAAAATGACTATCTGTTGAAAATTAGGGACAACAATCATCATTATAAATTCCTTATCACTGTTAAGAGATATCAAAAAAAATGCAAGAAAAATATTTTTTTGAATTCTACACGAAAAGAACGATTCTGCTGAAGTATCTAAAAATTTAGCTAGATACAGATATATTAAAAATAATTTTGGACCATTAAAATAATTATGTAGTACAGTAAAATTATTTAATGAAATTATTATAATACTCAAATTGTTAAAACTTTTTGCAACATTATCATTATCCATACAGCACATTTCATCCGAAGAACATCCTGGGAATGTAGAACATTCTTAATAGAACGTTGAACATTCTTAGGACGTCATCCCTTGGACATTGATGCTTTATAGGCACTCTAAGTAATTATTTTATATGATCCAACAAAATTATCTTCAGATCAGCTAAATTTTTAAATACTTCATCAAAATCATTTTTTTCGAATACAAAGTGTTTCATTGAATCTGTATATATAGGAAAAAATACAAAACTTGTTCATTTAGCAAAGGAATAGAAAATCGTACTTTTTACTTAAAGGCTCATAATTCAAAAATTATGAAGAATATTTCTTAAATTTTTTTACAGCGCAGTAAACTGTACTCTTCCCTTTCTTATGTCATTTTTTTCATAATTTTTTTTTTCATAATATAATATTAAAAATGAAGATTTTTCAGTATGATACGATTTTGCAATGAAGAAATTTTGTTGCTACTTTCCTAAATTGCATCATACCAATATTCAATAAAACTCTTTAAAACATTATGATAATGCAAAAAATTAAAAAATTATATAAGAAAGGAAAAAATTGTATTTTTATTATGCTGTTAAAAACTTAAGAAAATATTTTTCTTCGAAAGAATAATTTTTGAAACACATGATAATTTCAAGAAGTAATTTAAGGAGTTTCTACATGAAACAGAATAAACATTTCGTAGATTTACATAATATACATTTTTACATAATAAATGGCATAAAAATGTAAGAGATGAAAAAATATTAGATAACATGCGATTTAAGAAGTTAGATTGTGGTGTGATTTAGGAAATTACATTATGGTGCGATTTAAAGAATTAGAGTATTTTTTAAACTTTTATTTATTCTATCTATATAAAAAAATGTAAAGCAAACTTTAATTCTATTAATTTAATTATAATAATTTAATTATAATTTAATTATAATAATATTCTAATCATGACAAATAGTCAAAACTTAGGCTATTTAACTTACATTTTCTGTAATTCTGCTATGAATATGTTAAAAAATAGCAATGTTATTACAATTTTTTATTTATATAGATAACATTCCTGTTGTACTTCATTACGGGTATAATAGAGTAGCATTATAGTACCATATAGTTCTTAAATAATTCATAAGAAAGTATATAAATATAATAATTGAATTTTTAAGCGAAGTAGTGTGATTTGAGAACCAGTACGATTTTGACAACTTTACCCTATTTTTATTTGTAGAATTCGAAAAAAATTTTTCACATGTTCTCTTTAGGCAATAAATTGCAATAATGATCATTGTTTCCAATTTTCAGATAGTCGTGTTATTCAATCGAGATGAGTTGGAAGTAATTCAATGTTGCCGAGATATCATTTTGATTCATTTACGTTTTAAACGCACGTTTTGTAAACGCACGTTTACAAAAGCAGGAATGAGCGTGAACATTTCTTGCTGGGAATTGCGTGAAAAGGCAACTATGTTTCTTCCATTTATGATTCATTCGTCATTAAAAAGAGGCGAGTGGGAAAATTATCGTCAGAATATTGCAAGCTTGTGAATGTCGATTTGAATCACAATTCCAATGGGAAATTTCACGCTCATGCCTACTTTTATAAACATGGATGAATCAAAATGATACCTTAGCAACATCAGATCACTTCCGATTTGTCTCAATCGAATTACGCGATTATCTGTTGAAAATTAGAAACAATAATCATTATTGTAATTTACTGCTCTTAAAGAGATAAGAGAACGCGAAATAAATTTTTCTTTCAAATTCCACAAAGCACATACATGTTGTTCTGCGTTGTTTTTAATATACATCATACATACTCATTTAGCGAATCAAATCGGCGTTCACGAGTCAGATTTCAATTCCTGGCGATGACTTTTTCGCTTGTTTCTACTTTAACGACAAATTAATCGCGAAACCGAGAAACGCGCGCGCACTTTTGCACTTTTAATCACGGAACTTTTCCGCCCGTCTCGCCTTTCGCTAACACGAACCGTGAATGGCGTGAATCATGGTGGAAGGGACTTCGCACAATAAAAGGAACAGGGAATAAGAATTTTAACCTATCAGAAACTGTGTATTACACAATACATGATTTCTGATAAGTTGAAATTCTTATTCTCTGTTCTCTGTTCCCTATTCCTTTTATTGTGCGGAGCTCCTAACACACACCATAGCGCGAATTCAAATGGCGCTTCAGTGGCAGTAACGGTTACTTTCGATTTGCTTCAAATTTGAGCGCGCGGCTAAATTCGCGGTGTGTCAGTGTCGCCAACGTACTGATATAAATATATCGATAAATGTTGTTTAATGAACATACTCCTTTATTAGATTCATTTTAATGAACATGTTCGTTTATTAGATACATCTTAATGAGAAATTTATTTGATACATTTAAATATATAATATATTATTAAATATGTTTCTGGCTATACATTTCAAAATTAATTTCTGGGGTTTAATTTGTAATAACAGGTCTGATGCAAACATATTTTGAACGAAATAATGTAATTTTAATTGTTCTCAAATACTGAATATAATGTGCAATACGTTTTATTCTTAATGTATATATCTTTTAATTGAATTTAGACCAGTGACGCGCAACCTACGGCTCAATGTATCTACGAACATTTTTTTATTTATGTGTGGGATGCAGAAAATAAAAATAACCTACGAAAAAGAAATTAAATATAAAATCATATTTTCTATCTTTTTAGGCAAACGAAATATATATTACGTGGCCCCAAAGATTCTATCTACTTATAAAATAGTTATTTCTGAAAATTCTTTAAAAAAGTTATGTAGCATTGAATTATAGACAATTTAATTGACTTTTGAAAATATTCATATCAATAGAAAAAAAATATTGTATCTACATTCTTACTTGCTGAAATTGAATTTATTGCGAGTGGGTATAATTGACGAGTCAAATCCCCTAAATTTGCTCGCCACGTGTTTTTATAATTTAACATCGAAAGTATTCATATATAACGGAAAATATATACCTATTCATTTCTAATATGATTATAATCCTCAATCGGAACTTCGATGGCACTATATTTTTATTTTAATTCAGACGCTCAGCTAAATTCAGTGTATTAGTGCCAATATACTGACGTCCAACACATCGTAATACTGAAAATGCTTCTTTATTAGCTTTAAGATTAATAAAAAATGTATTTATTGATATTACGTTTAAATGTATATAATATATAAATATATGTATGTATAATATATAAAGTATATAGCTAGAAATATAAAAAATATTTCTGGCCATATATTTCAAAATAAAAATATTTTTGTTGCGTATATAAGCCAAAATACAATTTTAAAATTCTACACGGAAAAAAAATAATGATATAATAACATTAGCCAATAATAATTTAATTAAAAATAATTCTGTTTATTTTCAATAAACATTACTCAATAACATTATTAATAAAACAAATATTGTAGTAGTCTCTTGTTTTAATAAAATATGTTATTTATGTCATTTATTAATACTGTTGAATAAACAAGATTATTTTCAATTAGATAGCTATTGACTACTAATTATGCTGATGATACATTATTTTCTTCCCTGTGTACAAATACGCATTTTATCGATATATATTATAGAGATAGTTGATATATATTATAGTAGAGATATATATAATATATAAAATATATATATTGTATATAAAATATATATTATATATATATATATGTATATATATATATGTATATATATATATATATATATATATATAATATAATACTAAAATATTATAAAATTATATTAATTATTCTACACTGCAAAATAAAGAATTTTATTGACTAATAAATAATCTCAATAAAAAATTTCCATGGAAAGCAATCCTACAATGAACTTAAATTCATTGTACTTTTAAGCCTGGTTTTTCATTATCTAGTTGTAATTAACCTCATTCAACTTGATGATAATTTAAAAATTTTCTAACTATAAAAAATCATTAAATTAATAATTTTGTAGCGAATAACTTTAAAAGTTATCACAGTATAATGCTGATTTTACAATGAATCTGTAGTCTTATTAATCGATGAAGTTGACCAATCAGCGTTAATCGTACAAGTTGACTATTGGTCAACTTTATAAAACTTAGGATTATTATCTATCGACTCATAGAATCAGAATAAAACCATCAATTCAAGTACGTGAACGTGATGCTACAAACGCTTTGAAGCATTTTTTAATTGGTCAGTTTGCAAAATTCTTTCTTCTAATTGGTCTATTAAACGCTTTAAAGCATTTGTAGCGAGACTTTGACCACAATCTCAGTATTAATTATATAATCATAATTAGAAAAATACAATGTTTTATACTAACATCAGGTTCAGTCTAGTCACAAATTAATAAGAAAATTAAAAACTGGATCTAAAAGTTATTCACTACAATTACTACAAATCTATTAGTTTAGTGATTATTTAATCACAACTAGAAAAATACAATTTTTATATTTTTATATTAGGTTAAGTCTAATTACAAATTAATTAGCGATTATATGAAAATATATATACTCTTAATACACATCATTTTCTTCTCTATGTATAAATTTTATAGGTGACTTACAATAGATAATATGAATATTTATAGATTAATACATACATATTGAATTTGCGATACTATGTCTTTTTTTCGCAGACAGATCAATCTCGCGTAAAACGGAAAGGATGAAACGAAGGTTACTTAAGGATTTTATAATTAGTATACAATAAAGTGAATCCTTCTACTTCTCATTTTCTCAATATTCCTCTCTTTATGGATGTTATAATAATACAGTATACAGACCTCTCAGTACACAGTGCAAAAATAACAAATGTTATTAGCAAAAGTTTTTTTCTTGCGCATGAAAAAGATTGAACTTCCCGCGGAAGGACTCATGCAACATGGCGCGTCGGCGCCGCGTCGTCGGATGTATGGACGCTGTTGTGATCAGGATCAACGCCGGGTGAAACAACAATTTCACTTTTCTGCTATCATTCGATATCCCTGCGAATTTTGACTTACTCTCAAGACAGTGAAGATCCGAGGAAAGCTGAACGCTGCGTAATTACTTTCCAAGGAGGAACCGGAGGCCATTCCGTTCCACCTGGTGTGCAGTGTTCGTGGCGAAGAAATGTCACAGGATGACGACGTCGGATTTCTGTACAAAACAATGAGTGAGTTGTACAATATTGTATGCGAATAATTCCCGTGATTGTGTTTCATAGATGCGGTACTTAGGGATCATGTCGTGCCGGCCCGCGAGAGACATTGGAGTCGATGGAGTACAGAATAGTCCGCGTATCTGAAATCCCATGAATTCTTCTTGCCATTTTCAGATTCGAAAACCGAAGTCAAGCGAAAATTGCTTTGTTTTACGAGCTGTCTATCAAGATTTATCAAGTAGAAAACGATATAATCTAGGTTAAACCTAAGATAAACTGCAAAAGAATAATTTGCAGATCATTTCAACTTATATCAAATAAATACATAATTTTCAGTGATTAAACATGAGTACAGTGTATTCATATTGTATTTATATTCCTTCTTATGAATTAAGATAAGATCCAATTTGTGGATAATTTGAATTAATTGAACGGATCTCTTTTATACTGTATTAAATACTGTATAAATGTTTTCAATATTTAAATAAATTTCTTTTTTTCTATATTTATTTTTTCTATATGATATTTATTCTTCTATTTTATATTCTTCTATTTTTTCCGCTCCATTGTTACTATTATGATCTAATCTATCGTGAATTTATTGTTCAAGTTATTAAGCAAACATTGTAAACAATATTAATTGTATAATTTGATTAATGCATTGTATTAAATGCATTGAAACAATTACATGTCCTAGCAGATTTATTAATATCCATTGTATTTATAAACTGTGGTGTGGGTACTCTGTGGGTGATATTCTCTCTTTCTTTCTCTCTCTCTCTCTCTCTCTCTCTCTCTTGCGCGCGCGCGCGCACATATATGTATTCGTAGTTCTGTCATTACCGTTATTATTGCAATCGATACATTATTAAATCTACGTCAGCATTATGATAATAACAAGCCGGTTTGTCCTTTATGAATGCATAATAATAACCATAATCAAGTACTTTATTATTATGGCAACCTCATTTGCTGACACGTAAAATTAACCTAACGTATTATCGGTAATAGAACGCGCGCGCGTACCCGTATCACCCGTATGTGGTTTTGCGAGTGGCGTGTTTGACAAAGGACTTCCCAAAAAATGTAGTTATACTAATACATTGGAATATTTGATTTAAAAGAGTGTAGATAGGATTGTGCGAAGGATTACTCCGATTTCGATAAAAGTTTTCCTAAGATACTACAAGATCATCATGACTAGCACATGTATGTTTAGAGAAATTAAGCAAACATAACCTAAAACTGCCTGTATTATACATTTCTTTTTTATAAAAATATCAAATCAAGCTTCCTTTACGTTATTAATTATTAAATATTTCTGCATATTAGCTTTGGATTAATATACATTGACCAACGTTTTCTTGAAATATATTTAGATATTTAGCAAAAATCAATCTTATTGCTCTTTGCAGTTGAAAGAGACCCCAAGAAGAGAAGGGTAAAACCAGTTGAATCAGCACAGCAGTCTTTGCTTGACTTTGATCTTGGTGAGAGCTCAGATGATAGTGATTTTAGAATCGAGGATCATTGCGAAGAATCAGATGATGATTCTGTAGATTCTAATGATGGAAAAGGTAAGCTAGTATTATTGATGCTGCGAGTATTTTATATATTACAGAGTATTTTTATACTACGAAGTATTTTATATACTACAGAGTGAAAAAAAGATTTAACTACAAAACTTTATACATTTATCAAAGCTGTATTTAGAAATTTTACCTAGATGCATCCAGATATTATTTTATCCTTGTTGTTTACTGAATGTTAAACAAAGGATAAAATTATATGGAATCCAGCAAGAGACACAGTGTAACACAGTCATTACATCCTTATTTCACCAATATTAAACAAAGATGAAATGATCACTATATTACACTGTTACATTATATATATTACACTGTATTTCTTGCTGGAAAACATCAAGTACCTAGTGATAAATAAATGACTGCATCTGAATAATTTTTGGCTGCAACCCAAATCATTACCTAGATAGCAAGCTGATGACAAATAATATCATTTTGCTATGTGAATAGCAACATATATTTAAAATAGATCTGTCCAATACTTTGCTTGTAAACTGAAATGCTTCCACATCTCCATCTCGAAAATAACAAAGGATAGATGCCAAGATTTCGCCTGATTCAAATCTGTCTAAGCGTAAAAAGAAGGAGTCAAAAGGGAACCTTTCTTAATTTGCAATTGTAGTAGATATTTTTATTTTGTTCATTATCCTTGTCTGTGACACCCAAAAATTATAATAAAATTTAATCAAACGTTTCAACCTTTAATCTGATCATCAGTGATTTTTATAATAACTGATGATAATCAGATTTCTATGACGCTTGTGGATAGGCTTGAATTCAGTGGAATCTTTCAGGTGTTTATCTTTTGTTATTTTTGCTCTACAGCGAACAGGTGGAAGCGTTTCAGCTCACGAACAAAGTGTTGGACAAGCCTGATTTAAAAAAAAAAACAAATTGGAATGTTAGTTACATCTTGTTTATTAAAAAGTTTTTGAACTAAAAGATTTTCATCAGTTAATGAGTTGAAGACTGCTCTATTGATTGCCTAAAAGAATTATGTGTGGAAAAATATTATTGCTGTAGCATCTTAAAGGTTGTATCAAAACTGAAGGTGATCAAATTTTGAATATTATTATTTCTGATATTTATTAAGACATAGCTAACATTCTAGAGTTTGGTTTTTTTTAAATATACTTTACTGATAATTTAATAAACATAAAACCAAATGCATAAAACTTTG
>Ga0157364_1009515_pt1 | contig 10037 bp, 8 predicted proteins | sample AttsexASBM2_FD_111476 | JGI IMG/M metagenome (GOLD analysis project Ga0157364, IMG submission 111476) | Fungus gardens microbial communities from leaf cutter ant in Ribeirão Preto, State of São Paulo, Brazil - Atta sexdens ASBM2 | ecosystem: Host-associated > Fungi > Mycelium > Unclassified ... | reverse complement strand
ATTATTGTAAGCAATGTTTTGATTTTCCAAAAGGGAAGATGACTCAGCTGATCCATAGATCATGTTGAGTGGTCCAAGTATAGGGTTTGGAGTATTTGGGCACTTTTTGGAACATTTTCAGCCATAGAAACCATATTGCTACCCTTCTTAGCAGCAATCTGGTCATTTCAGCTCATGGTAAATATTTTCTCTTCAGGAAAAGCAACAGGAAGCTTGAGAGGAGGCACTTTTTTAGAAAGCTCGCCTGTTACTATCCTTAGGACAGTAAGTATTTTAGGGTCAGAGCCCAAACTTTCTTTCTCACTTTCATCTGAGGAGGAGGAAGATAGGATCTTAAGAGATAGGTTCCTAGAGGCAGAGGAGACAGAGATACTTTTAGAGGAGCATCTTGTAATACAATGAGTTTGGGACCTTTTCCTGGGGTAAACTCACTTTCTAGCTCTAGAACTGGCTCTAGAGAGGAGATTAAGTAAATCTAGAAACCCACTAATGAGTTGAGAATTGTTCTGGAGACCAGAAGGAAGTATCAAAGTTTAGGGCCTTTTTTGCAGGGAACCATATTGAAACTACAGTGAGTGTTCAGTAGGGAGCTATTCTCCACCTACTAATCCCTTTGTACTGTTATGTCCAGTAGCCTTTCTTACTAGGAGACTTTCCTATTTGGTTTGTAGTTTAGTTTGTTCAACAGCTGATGGTAGGCTAAGCCTTTAACCAACAACCTCCCTATTATGGATATATTTAGAACTAGATCTGACTTAATAGCCTCAGCTTGCTAAGTAGGTCAGCATGGAGTTGCACCCATATAGTACTCCAGGTGGATTTTTCTGCATCCTGGTGATTCTAACACTCCAGCTTCAACTTGAGCCTGAACTAATCATTATTATACTAGTAGACTGACAGTAAATATAGATTTCTCAAGCCAGAGGAGGGAAATTACCCCATTCTGCTATGGCCCAGTCATAGCAGAGATGCTACTCTCTGTTGTACATTTCCATCCCCTAGCAGGTGGTTCACTTATGCCTATAGGTGCAGATCCCTAACCTATCCAGAGTTACTGCCTTGTTACCTGCCAACCTAGTAAGTGCTCCAGAACAGGTCTGGACTAGGAGTTGTTTCCATAGTGTGACTAACTACCTCTAAGCCGTACACAATCTAGAGGTGCAGGATGTCTTATTTCTATCCTAGCTTTATCAGCTAGGTTTATACCAAATGGTGGGCTAAGCCCTTAACCAATTAACCTTTCAGAATCTGATCCAACTAGGTGGGTTTATGCCAAACAGTAGGCTGAGTCTTTAACCAATCAGCTCCTCAGGATTGGATTGTTATTATCCTTGCTCTCCATTTTATATTGACCTATTCTTTTAGTTCCAGTTATGGGTATCACCAAACACAATGCTTACAATGAGAACTAGTCTGACTACTTGGTCTTGCAAGATCTACAGATCCTGCTCCCTAGAGAGTTTATTACTAGATCTTGTATCCTGGTAGCAGTATAATACTTGTTAGTCCTATAGTATATACCAATTATAAGAATCAAGAACCCTAATAGATCACTACCAAATGGTCACAAAGTTAAGATATTTGTGCTTGAAGAGAATTGAACCCTCAACTTTTTAAATACTTACTCAAGTGCTCTCACCAGATCTTCAGTGATTGAAACCACTAGGTTATTTCATCTAGCAACATTCTTGGATGTTCTTTGCTCTAAGAGTGTCCTTTCATGCCTAGATGCTTGGAGAACCACTTTCAAATATTCTACAGTCCAGGGGCGCCATTTTCTGACTCTGAGAGGCAAGAACCACAAACCCCTTCAGCCCAGCTACTTCAAGGATAGTAGTTGGCTTGTTCACTTTGGCTAGTTGGTCACATTATGTACTAGAGTGACTAGAGCTATCCTTAACCATACTCCTATTGGAGAGTACAGACAGCACTTTTTTTCTGCAGAGTGCATCTAGTGTCTGTGTGGCCATTGCCAGATGGAAACACATTGACACATCTTTGCAAACTGCTCCAAGTTTGCTCACAGTTCCTTGATTAATCCATTTCTGTTAATTAAGGACTTTGTCAACTTCTTGAAGGAGTACCCAAGTACACTTGCCTTCTTCTCTCAAGAATGACCTCTCACTTCTCTGAAGCCTCTATGAATGCTCACTTGATCTGCTTTTATGGTTCTGTAGATAGTTTCTCAGTCTCATTTCTCTCAGTTTCATTTGATTCTGTTATCTCAGTATGATAGGTCTCTCTTGACTTGGATGTATAATTTGTGAGTTGGTTGTGAGCAACTCTTACTTAGATTTCTTCTTGATCTTTATTGACTCTAATTGTGTCTCTCTGTTTATGAGAGGAGTTTTAGTCTCCTAAGGTAAAATTGTGGACTACTTGTAGTAGATAGTCTGCTATAAACTGTGATCAAACACTGTGTAATAAATTGATGACTAAAAAAAAGGAGTTGGAATAGGAACAGGACCATAGACAGTCTTCATAGCCTTCATAAGAGTAAGAGCATCAGGTTGAGGTAAAATCTTAAAGCGATCCCAACTAGCCTCAGAAACAGCTTGAAGTAGTCTCCAGACATAGGAGCCAATTTCCAAGATAGAAGGGAACTGTTCAATAAGGTAACTCTTGAGAGGGCATTTTTGAATAAAGCATATAAGACACATTAAAGAGGTAGTAAGCACCTTAGCATTAGCCTCAAGGTATATATCACAGCCAGATAGTGATATCATATGGTGGTCACCATCTCACAAGTTAGTATCATATGTGATATTATGTGTCACATTGTTACATTATCATGGGTCATATCACACCCCTTCCTAATTGGGGAGCTGACTCAGCTGATCCATAGATTATGTTTAATGGTCTAAGCTGTTTCTGGTCCAAAACTAGGTCTCTGCCCTCCTCAGCAGATATCTAGTTATCCCAGTTCATAGTAGATGCTTTCCCTTCAGGAATAAGAGTAGGAAAAGCAGCTGAAAGCTTCAGAGAAGGCAATCTTTTAGAAGAGAGCTTGCCTATAGTCACCCTTGGAGCAGTAGGCATCTTAGGGTTAGAACCCATACTTTTCTCCTCACTTTCTCCTGAAGAGGATGAAGATAAAGCCTCAGGAGAAGAGTTCCTTGAGGCAGAAGAAGCAGAGACACTCCTGGAAGAGCACCTTGCAATACAACGAGTTTGAGGCCTTCCTCTAGAATGAACTTGCTTACCAGCTCTAGAACTGGTCCTGGAGAGAAGGTTTAGAGAGTCTGGAGACTCACCAACATTTTGTGAACTGTCCTGGAGATTAGGAGGAAGTATAGGATTTTTATTTGAATTTTTCGGAATTTTTGGATTAACTATGATAGTAGTTAAAAAAAGAGAAGTTGTTTGCTAGTAGATGTAATCTCAGTAATTCTGTTGTTAAAAAATTACCTCTTGGTCTGTCTAATTGTAGAGTGAAATAAGAACCAGTCTGACTATTCTTCAATCTATCTATAAGTTTCTAGTACAGTTCTACACTTGTTGTTTCACTACTTTTTAGAATAAGGGGTAACAGTAATTTTTTTTCTTCAATAATTTATTATATAGTACTCAATTACAGTCTATGGCAGACTATCTACTACAAGTAACCTACAATCTTTGCCTCAGGAAACAAAAACCCCTCTCATAGGTAGAGAAACACAATTAGAGTTATTAAAGATCAAAGAGAAGTCTAAGTAAGAGACAGTAAGTATTCTAAAGTCAGAACCCACACTCTCCTCCTCATTTTCTCCTAAGGAAGATAAAAATAAAGCCTCAGGAAAAAGGTTCCTTAAAAAGTAGAGACACTTCTGGAGAAGTGTCTTACAATATAACTTTCCCTTAAGTGAACTTGTTTACCAACTCTAGAACTGGTTTTAGAGAGAAGGTTTAGAAAGTCTGGAGACTCACCAACATATTGTGAACTGTCCTGGATACCAGAAGCAAGTGTAAGATTTTTAATTGATTTATTTGGATTTTTCAAGTTAACTATAGTAGTAATTAAAGGAAGAAAAGAATGTAAAGTTTCTTAATTGACCTATCTCTATCAATTAGAGATTTTGTTGACTTCTTAAAGAAGCATCCAAGTGTATTTGCTTTTTCCTCTCAAGAGTGATTCCTACCTCCTTCTGAGTCTTCATAAGTGCTCACTTGATCTGCTTTTCTGATTCTGTAAATTATCAAGATGGCAGAAAGTAAACTTTGTTTCTTTTTTATTTTTTGTTCTCATTTTATTTTATTTTAGATTTATTTTTCATCCTTTCTATTTTTAGAACTCTGGGGTTAGGGTTAAAAGTAATTGGTCACATCAGTCACATCTGATGGTGTGGTCACAACATTGATCATAAGACTTAAGAGAAGAAAGTAGAAGGTTCTGGAACAAAGTGATGTCATACAACATGGACACCACATGTTGGCCTCATGCTTTATACATGGTCATTTAGGGTAGGGTGTACAGTAGTTATTATGGACTATCTGTAGGAGTATATAAGGTAGACTATTTTGTAAAGAGCTCTTTATCGAGTTCTCTTATGTTTACTCTAATACAAGAGTTTGATCTTTTATCTCGCTCTAAAGGTTTAAGTTCATAACATAAATAGTTTTCTAGTCTCTTTTCTTTTAGTTTCTTTTGACTCTGTTATCTCAGTAGAATAGGTCTATAGACTTGGACACATAGTTAGTAGATTGGTTTATAAGCAATCTTTATTTAGATTTCTCTTTGATCTTTTTTAATACTGATAATATCACTCTACTTATGAAGAGAGTTTCTGTTTTCTTTTAAGGCCAAAACTATAGGCTACTTGTTCTAAATAGTCTGCTATAAACTCCAATCAAGCACTGTGTAATAAATTGATGAACAAAAAAAAAACTAGTCTCATACATAGAAATAATGGCAGTTTGAGAAATATTAGAAAATGCATTCTTAATATCACAAACTTCATCTAGCTTGTATTTCCACAACTAGTGGACCAATTTGCACAATTGAACTTATGTTGAAAAGTGCTCATCAAAAAATTTCTGATGATATATAGTATATCTCATAGCAATAAGTACTCATAGATGTCAGACACAGTTCATACTAGAATAAAAGTCTGCAGGATGGACTCGGAGATGAGCAGACTTGTAGAATGACCTTGGCTTCAGCTTATGTGCTGTACCATCTGTCTGCCATGTGGTCACAACTTCAGATGATGGGGAGAAGTCTAAGCTGGAAGTGAGTGCTGATTGGTGTATCACCGTTGAATACTGGAGATTGAGTTTAATAAGAGATTATCTTTGTCGATTATCAGACTAGTGAATTACAGTGTAACTACTAGTCTTATATACAAACTGATAGTATAGGAGATGCTCAGGGTTTCAGTAGTAATACTCCTATTACACTGAGTGGAGGTTTTAGTGTTAAGACACTGACAGGAGTAACTCTGTCATAGAAGACCGAGTTGGATAGAAGTATTTCTGCCATGGAAGATGGAATACCCAGATGATTGCAGCACCGCCATAAGATGTGTTGCGAGAAAGATGGCTACCATGGAAGATGGGCTTGTATGTTTGGAGGTGACTTCACTGCAGTGATGTAGTTTCCAGACGGGTGAACTTGCATATGATAATAGAGATACAAGTATATCAATATAGTAACATAATTAGTTATTTTCTAAAATTAGCCTGACATCTGCTATAACAAATGATAGCTCCTATCAAGTATGAGTTTTGATCATATGATGGAAAAAGCTTGTATATAAACCATTACTCTTTTATATATACTTTTATATTTGAGGATCAGATCTCAGACTTAACAACATTATTTATTATTAGTTTTTATTATTTATCCCTTATTATCATTGTTATTTGTATTAATCTTTATCATCATTGTCACCATCACTTCTTTTCCTCTTACTACCATCTTGTATGGTAGCGCCTATTGGAAAGTTTGTGAATAAATTCTCTTTTTCATCTCACTTCAGCAAATTTAACACGTCTTTACCACCTATGTCTAACAATTCAGACTTAGGGATGGACATTCAATTGGGAGCACATCCCAATACCAATTCTGAAGAGCGAGGGCAAAACCCCTTGCCTTCTGCTAACTCATCCAGGGAATCGTCTTTAGCATCTTCTGGTCATTTGACTCCTTATCATGAAAGGATGGACATAGACGTGGTACCTGAGTCTGAAGAATCAAACTCTGAACGGTGAGAACTTTCCTATGAGACAGAGCAGGAAAGAAACATAAGGGTTAGTATGGCAACTAACCAACAGACCAACCAGCAGGTACCCATGAGGCCCCTGGGTGGTAACAACGAGGCTAACCCTACACATGGACAACATGAGGAAAACGTAATCAACGTCCAAATCCCGTACGATCCCAATGTGCCTACGGAACCAGAACTATGGAGTGGGTCGTTCCACCCCATTTCTCTGCACGGATCTATAGAACACTTTGCATCGGATTCTAAGAATATTAAGGTCACCCTCAATTTCTTGGCTAAGTATATCCTCAACAAACAGGTTAACGGCAATACGGCAAACGATCTCAGTGACTTCAACGGCATGGGAGATGCCATCTAGAACTTCATATCAGCGGTATACGGGGCAAAATGGGATGTTCTTCACACTGACAATAAGACTAACAATCTTAGGACCAAAACATCGTCCAAATTCACTCCAAGGATCCCAGTACCTAACGGCAACATCAAAAAGGATATCCCGAAATCTAATCCAGTCACTATCAACAAGGCACCCCCTCTTCCTCCTTTACCAGCCAAGTCCAAAAAGGAAATCAATGCTATCTCAAAATATTTCCACCCAAAGAAAAATGAGGTCAAAACCAACAACCAGACGTCCAAACCAAATGCTGGGAAGTCATATGCTCAAGCTTCCAAACCTTCAGTTAATACGTCCGAAGTCCTGAAGATAAAAGAAGCATTCCCCTCTCTTAATGCGAAAAAAATCGATCAAGTCAACAACATTGTAAATGGGCAAGACAAGGCAAAACCTTGCATCAAAATGACCACTAAGGGGCCATCAAGAAAACATATCATTATTCCCATGAGCAGTGATAACATCCTTTCGTTTATGAAAAACTCGTCAGCACATGTGGCTAATATCAACAGAGCTCTCCGTAATGCCAAAACTGACGTTTTAGTTGACTACATTCGATCCGATAACTCAGGAATCTCAGTCGTTGTCAACAAGGTTGCTCAGCAGTCAGACCTGTCCATTATCAACAACTATGTGAAAAACTCGAACGACGTCAACTCCCTTCAAGTTGAAGACGCTCGCCTACCGATGTCTAAATCGTACCTCAAGATCACCAGTATTCCGTACTTCCCTTACGCAGACAACCACCAAACTAAACTCATGTCGAATGATATTGAAAATATTCTCAAGCAGAACCACATTTTCGATAACATCTCTCTCGCCTCAAAACTGAGAGTTATCAAAGTCTCCCTGAAGTCTGACATGGCATTAGTCTGGATAGATATTTGGGATGTCCAGAGCGGTAAGAATGCCAAAATGCTCATTAATCAATGTTTCAATGTAGAAAACTTCATCGCCACCATCAGGGGCGCGAACATGAACCCTGGTGTACCATTGTGCAAGAATTGTTGAAAGTGGGGTCATGCTACCCTGTCGTGCAGGATTCAGAGAGCAAGATGTGTGAAATGCAATGGTCCTCATAAGTCAGAAAACCACAGAGAATTTGGGTGGTGTTGCAAGGCCAACAACAAAATCAACCCTCCAAGACTCGAAACCAAAAAGGGCGAACCTTGCCCTCATTTGTTCAAATGCTCCAATTGTAAAGGAGACCACCAGGCGGATTCCGTCCATTGTCCATTTTGGAGACATTGTTTCAATCGTGAGTGGCATATAAAAAAGTATACTGAGATCCATGAGAACAGGTCGAAATCGCTTCGTTCCAGTGTAAACACCAATCCTAACTAATGATTGTATGCAAACTTAGGATTTTTTCGCAAAACGTTCGCAAGAATTCTCTTATCCTCAACACGATACTCGAAACTCAAAGTCACTTCGACATCATTCTAATCCAAGAGCCTCCATGGTCGGAAATTTGAAAAGTTCCTAGTTCTTCTAATTGCGACGGGGAACCACTTGTAGGAACTTGCCACCATCCTAACTGGTCCACTTTTGCTAGATCGTCTCCTAACTCCAACGACTCTCCAAGAGTCATCACATTTATCAACATTCGCCTCTCTTCTATACAGTTTCTTCTTCATAAAGACATTTTTGACCATCGTGATGTTTGTCTCATATCTTTTTTCAACAATTGTGTTTGTTATTATATTTTGAACGTCTATTCAGATTCTTTGCACTTGGCTTTAAAGTATTTCAAGAATACTGAAGTCAACATAAGCAATGTTCTACTTATGATGGGGGACTTTAACATCAGAGATAGTTTATGGGACCCATCTTTCCCGTTTCACTCTTCTATTAGTGACGATCTTATTATGATAGCAGATTCATTCGAACTCTCTCTGTCTTCCCTGACTAACCCAGGCCCCACTAGATTTTCTGATATGGCTGGCGAATCGAATTCAGTCATCGACCTGATGTTTCTTCGACACTATTCTGACAAACTGGATAATCACTCCATTTTATCCGAATGCCGTCTATCTTCCAACCATGCGCCTCTCATCATCGACATTCCTATATGTGAAGAATCTGTTCAAATATCCAAACTTGCTATACTTCCAAACAGCGAACAAGAATCCGATTTCATCAAGGATGTCATTTCTAACCTCAGCAAATTGGACACATCCAATATCAAAAGCATCGACAAATTAGATCAAATTGTCACTCATCTCAACGTAATTGTCGAGCAAATGTGGGTCAAAAACACTAAGAAATCTAGATATTCCAAACATTCCAAGTAATGGTGGTCGGATTCTTGTAGAAGTACTCTCAATACATACAGGTCAGAGAGAAGTCGCAAAAACTGGAAGGCTTTTAAACTGGTGGTCAAGAAGGCTAAGCAAACATTCTTCGACGATAAAATCCACAAAATCGCGAACAAAAGTCGAGGCCCATGAGAGCTGATGAGTTGGGTCAAGAAGAGAAAACTCCCAGTGATTGAGGCCATCAAATACAACGAAAGTCCCTGCCTCACTCCCGAAAATCTATGGAACACACTTCACAACACCTTCAACACTGCGCTCTATCGCCAAGTCAACATCGAAATCCTTCATGAAGTGACTCAAAAACCATCTCAGAATTGGAGTCCTTTTTCCACATATGAGTTCTTATCAGCGATTAACAAGTGTGCTGACTCTTCTGCACCTGGACCTGATAGGATGACATGGCATCATTGGAAAACCATTGTCAAGAACAACACATGTTTGTCCAACATTATCAATATCGCCGATGCCTGCATCAACCTTGGACACTGGCCTAGATATTTCAAAATATCTACCACAGTCGTCATACCAAAGCCAAACAAACCATCCTACGACAACCCAAAGGCCTTTTGTCCTATCGTTCTACTCAACACTCTAGGCAAACTCATAGAAAAAGTAATTGCTGAACGACTCCAATTCTTAGTCGCCTCCAACAACTTCATATATCCGAGTCAACTTGGAGGACTTAAGTTTAAATCCACTGCAGATGCTGGCATTGTGCTCACCCACATTATTCGGTCAGGTTGGGCCAAGGGAAGATTCACGAGCACCTTAGCTTTTGACATTTCTCAATATTTTCCTTCTTTGAACCATCGTCTGCTCACTCTCATTCTTGAGAAAGCTGGTCTTGACTCTAAAGTTGTTTCTTTCTTTTCTAATTATCTAACTCAAAGATGTACCAAATATCTTTGGAACAGTTTCTCATCTCCTCTTTTCGAAGTTAACGTTGGGGTTGGACAAGGCTCTGTGCTTTCTCCTATTCTTTCCTCGCTTTATCTTTCCCCTCTCCTTTTCATCTTAGAAAATAGGCTTAAAATTCTAAAAATTCCGATTTCTATTCTATCTTTCGTCAACGATGGTCTCTTCATCTGTCAAAACAAATCTTTCCACATTTCTAACTCGCATCTT
>Ga0157364_1009514_pt1 | contig 10037 bp, 3 predicted proteins | sample AttsexASBM2_FD_111476 | JGI IMG/M metagenome (GOLD analysis project Ga0157364, IMG submission 111476) | Fungus gardens microbial communities from leaf cutter ant in Ribeirão Preto, State of São Paulo, Brazil - Atta sexdens ASBM2 | ecosystem: Host-associated > Fungi > Mycelium > Unclassified ... | reverse complement strand
AGTAACCCTTAACTCCATTAGAAAGTCGTTCTCATCAGTTGCGAGACTGGATAATAGTAATGAACTAAATCTTTAAATTTGTAACTGTAGAGTAATGACAAAAATCAAGACCTTTAAATTTATAAGTAGAGTATAGGTGAGAAATATAATAAATAAAAACTAAGACTTACTTCACAATAATGTAAACTTCAAAACAAAATTTGCATGTAGATTCGGTTATCTAAACATAATTTGCATATAGATACGGTTACATAGAAGTTGTTAATATAATAAATAAATCACTGAGTAAAATTGTCAAATAATGTAACATACCATTGTCCGTATATAATGATTAAAATAAATTAGATGTCAAAACACGTCTGTTACATGTGGAAGTCCAGATTCAACTGACACGTGTGATGTATTCTCAAACCAAAGTCAATAGAATGTCGCAAACAATTATAAACAGTATACGTATGTAATATAATTATGCTTAATATATGTGTTCTCTCCATTAAAGTCGTTAAAAAAGAGCTATATATTTGATATTAAAAATTGTCTTCTATTTAAGTTATTTAGGAGAGACACATATATGCTTCATCTAAGAATTCGATGTCTGTGACGATTAATTTGACGTTCTTTTGTTTTTTAATATATAACATCTCAGATATTAATCTTTTGTTTTAATTGTGTTCAGAATCTAAGATGATCACTTCTTCCCAATTGAAATCATATTGCAACCTATGTTCAGTTATGACTTAAAACGTGGATGTGTTTCTATTATATGAATATAGTTCTTGTGTTTCGAGATTCTATATAGTTTTCAGTTTTCTACAAGTCTGCTCAACACAGGAGCATTACAAGCAAATTTTATAAACAACATTCTTTTTAGATGTTTTAGAAAAAAAAATCTTTATATGTTTTGATCCCCCCTCCCCTCAAGTTTACATTGAAAATGAAAGATTGAAATTTAAATCCTGTTTATTTTTTTACTGAAGAAAGCTAGAAGATTAGCTGAAACATGTACACTTTTTATTTTATTTATATAAGATAAAACTTTTTTTTATGTATATAAAATTTTTTATTTTTATTTATATAAGATAAAGCTTTTTTGAAACGAATTACATCGATCACTGTGTCAATTCTCAATTGCTCGTTTGTCCTTTATTTATTTTTATTATTTATTACAGGAATTCTTAATGTATTATTATCTTTAAGGATAAATTTAGTTATGTATGCCTAATTTTTTGGCAAATTTTATAGATCCATTTCTAAAGTTTATTCTAAGAATTTTTAAAGATTAGCGTTAAAAAATAGAGACATTTTAGAAAACTAAACTTGAAGGGAAAATTAAGCGGGATAATATGACAAAGTATGAACTTATAACAAGAACATTGATTTCTTTATTCGCACAATTGTATATTACAACACGTTATTAAAGCTTACGTATAATAAACCTAAATGATTGATATGCCGTATATACAGAATCATACAAAACAGTTGATCCATAGAAAAAAATCTCGTCGATATATAATCCTTTCCTCACATCTTTCCTTCTCTTTTTTTCATTATTTTGAATTATTTATATTTTACAATTATTGCGCCTTTAGCAAATAATTATACAGAGTGGAAAATAATGATAAGTCTTTCGCACAGGGGCAGAATGGAAATTGAGAAAAGTTCTCTAATACTATTTTACAATTTTCACAATGGTTAACGTCATTTTATTAACTTATGAAAATAGTCAAATTCGCCCCGTTCATCACTAAATGTAAGCGCGCGATAGGATAGGACCGCCCAGCATTCGCCGTTGTTAGACACATAATGTCTAGTGACAGCAATTGCTGCTTATAAACAACATGCTTAGCAACGGCGAACGCGCCTTATCGCGCTAAGCGGTCCTATCTTGTCGCCCCCTTGCATTTGGCAATGAGATGGGCGAATTTGGTTATTTTTTATAAGTTAATAATTCTTTAACCATTGCGAAAATTGTAAAATGGTAGAAGACTTTTCTTCTCAGTTCATTCTGCCCCTATGCAAAAAATTTATCATTATTTTCCAAACGCTCATCGTATAAATAACGATAAATTCTTCAATGTTTTCTGTCTCGAGAACAGCGAAAGTGCGCGAAAAATCGGCAGTTATCTGCGTGCGATTCTCGACATCGAGAAAGATAAAGCCGCGGCGATGAAATTACGAGTTATCACACAGATACTCCGTTGATAGTAATTCCTATTGGAAATTGATTCGATCTCGTCCGGATCTGCCGTACAGTCTTCTTAAGTGGCCGCCGTATCTATTATAAATATATACTAATTTATATAAGACAATATATATAAGACAATATCAATCTTATTTTTCTCTTGTTTTATTTATTTAATTCTATTTATTTAATAATTAGAAAATAAATTTCGCGCACAGAAAAAAATGTTACGGTTGTCACAATCGGAAAAAATGATAATTTTCGCTCATCAATATATCTAGTTGTGATAATCGTAAGATAGACGTATTCTTCTTTACAACCATAATCGTTATAATATGTCAATTTTAATTATCACAATTGTACTACAGTTCTTATTTTAACCAAAAGATATTGATGGGCGATTTTTGGTCGTGGCAACCGTAGTTTCTTTTCGTGTGTATGATGTATACATTATACATCATAAATTCTTTATTCGCTATCTATATAGTATATTTTAAAATAGCTTTAAGTAATTAACTCTTTGTGGACGACTTCGTTTGGAGTCACTCTTTTATTTCATAAATTGCTTGCTGAATTTTTATAAAATTTGGATAGCCTGTAGGATAATTTGATAAAGCTTAAATTTATTCGAATTGGTAAACATTTAAAAATTCAATATAGTAGATTTAATATGACGGAATTTCAAAAAAGTAATTTGGTTATCATAAAACTCGGGTTTAAGAAATTATTAATTCCAAAGTAATATCAAGTTTCCAATTTTCCTTCGAATAGGTACTGATTTCGAAACTGACTTTCAAACTCTGATTTTGAACATTGTAATATAACATCCTTTATGGAGATTACTATCTTTTTAAAAATTCGATATTTTTAGGCTATATTTAAACTCAGAAATACTAAGAATCTTCTAATTGTTGCACAATAATCAGATTATTTTTTTGGAATTTAAATTTTAGAATTCTGAGACCAGAATCGAATTCAGTGTCTGAGATCAGAATCAAATTCAGTGCCTGTTTAGAAAGTAAAATCTTCATTAACTTTATTAGAAGTTACTTTATTAAAAGCTCCGATTTTAATCCTCAAAGGATTAAAATTAATTGATTTTATAAAGTTATTATTTAACATGACAAATTCGAACATGAATAGGATAATTGCATTTTACTGCATTATAAAAAAATTACAACAATTATAATGGATAATTTTAGGACTCTTTATTAAGATGTATCTTTATATAAATACATCTTTATATAGATGTACCTAAAGTCACAATTTACAAATAACATTTTTTTTTATAGTAATTGTAAACAATTGGCGAAAATAAATTTACAATTAAAGATAAATTTATAGAAATCTTTACATTTTAATTCGCCAACGAATTTCATAAAATTTTTCTTAAGTTATTTTATTGATGTATGTATCTATAACAATATAGATAAATATTATTATTATGTTATATGATATTACAAAAATTTGTTCATTTACATAGAAATTAAAATATACTATTATTATTGTGTAATTTTCTGTCAAAAAAATATTTATACACAATTACATATAAAAGTATTAATTTTTACAAAAAAAGCATAATTTTATATTTCCATATATTATTTTTATACATATTTTTCATGCAATTTTACATACTTTTCTACAGTGTATGAATCGAATTGTGGTGCGTCTCTTTAAATTGTTTTGCACAGTTATGATTTACCTGTACGCATTGCCACTTAGATTATATGGATTATTGTAGAGACCTTGGGGACGTTCTCGTACATGGTATTATGCATACCGTCATTCATTGTCGCATAAGACATGACGGCGGCGTTTCGATCCTCGTTTTGTTCCGCGATTTGAACATTTTCAGTGTTTTTGACCGGTGTATCTTTTCGTCTGCGAATATATAATTCATAAATATGTTTTGAACAGAGAAACAATACTTACAGAGAGAAACAATATTTAGTAAATCTAAATAAATCTAAATCTAAATCTAAACCTAAATAAGTCTAAATTAATCCGAGGAAAATTAATATGAAGATAATAACGCCAATTCCGAGTAATGATAAAACTGTAGGGATAGGGCGTACTAAATTAAGTCGAAAAGTCCTCTACCATTTTATAATTGTCGCAATGATTAACGAATTTAATTTGCCATTCTCTATCTTTGTGGCTCTCTAATACTATCCTGTCACGCGCTTGCATTTGGCGATGGGTTGGACGAATTTAGCTATCTTCATAAGTTAATAACTCCTTAATTGTAAAATGGTAGAGGACTTTTCGATTCAATTTAAAGTTCGCTCTATTTCTAGAGTTTTATCATTACTTATCAAAGCCCTTACCCTGTAAAAATCTACAAGATTGTAATAAATATTGGTCGACATATAATTGGCTTTATTATTATGTTTAATGTATTTTACCACTTGTTCAATAATTTTAATATTCGATAATTAAATATCTCAAATTGAAAAAAGAAAGTAAATTGGTTAATTCAAATAATTCTTAAAGTAATTAACATGCAATAATATTTATTGTCAGAGTGGAATATTTGTATATATATATATTAAATTTGCATATATGTGTGCAAAAGTGAACATTAATTTACACAAAGTATGAAAACTTCTAACTTATTTCGTGAACCTAAAAATTGCAATGTATTTCTAATAATTGGATAATCTAATGATCAGTATGTGATGGATAAATCACGTATTTTTTCCGTAATGCACATAATATTTTAAACGAGTTCAATGTACGTTAATAGAAAATATGTACATATATAACATATCTACATAGAAATCCCATAGAAATTTTTAATTGATTTTTGTTAACCAATTTTTTTAATTATTTTAAATTGAATTAAAAGCTTATTTTAAATGTATATTACAAGTATTACTACAAACTTTGTATGACTATTCATCCGTTTAAATCAATCGAACAATATTGACAATAATAACGTCTTTTTGTAGTAATTTACGTATAAGCTATATCATTCTTGGCAATTATGTGTATTATAGTTTTTCATATAATTAAAGACTGAATGATGCAAGACTGAAAAAAATTAAAACATCAATATAGAATAAATGTGCAATATTTACTTAAGGAGAGGAGTTGTAAGGGCATATATTAATATATTTACGCTTTATATTTATATATTATATATATTTATATATTTATATATTTATATATTTACGCTTTAAACAAATTACATACATGCGAAAGTTGTGTTCATAACATTCTGTTTTTATTGAGCAACACATTTTTATAGATTATTTTATTATTTTTATAGATTTACATTTTTTATAGATTTATTTTATTTGATATTAGTTTCATTGTTATAAACAAAAATTTTTTGAATAATAATAAAAATCTTAATTTTTTTATAAATATTTTAAGTCCTAAAAATGACGTATGCAAAGTTTCATTGAATTTCAATTAATTTATAATAAATATTTTGTTTATTTATTGAACGAATAATATTCAATCATCTCAATGTAACTTTACATAAATATTTTCGAATTCATAAAGTACTTATATGAAAAGATTGAGATTTTTACCATTATTTTATAATACATTTTCATATATTTTTATTAGAGTACAAATTTGAAAAATATTACTTTTTATTGAAACATCTTTTGATCCAAGTCAATTGTCTCTAATTTTTTGTGTTACTTTTAAATGCAATTTAGAATAATCTGTAATTTTTTCAAGTAATTCTTAACATACTTATTACCTTATTTGCCTTACAACTTCTTTAACAATCTAAAATACAATCTAAAATACAATCTTTAATAACAATCTAAAAATCTCTCTCTCTCTCTTTTTTTTTCTTCTCACCTTTTTTTATTTCTTTTTTCAATTCTGCAAGGTCAATTCAAATTTTACGTAGTATAAAATGTTTTATATAAACAATTGTTTCAATATAATATTATTAGTATTAGAAAACACTCATAATAAATTGCATAAGTAGAGCATTCAAATTACGTATTCAAGACATGCTATGTATTATAAATAATTTGTCATGTATATATCAATTTGATATATCTCATGTCTTTCTTGATGCTGCAATTTTAGTTGCCAGCACTATATCCAATATATTTGTGAAAATATTATAATATGAAAGTTCTCGAAAAATTAAGTAAAAGAGTTTTTTGTAGATGTTATTTTATTTTTATTTTATGCAATAGTCTTTGAAATAATAAACGTTTACACACATTATGTGTGCGTCAATTATATACTTATATGTTCATATGATTATCTATCGCATGTGCAGTAGATTAGTGAGCGCGCGCATCAGCAACGATGATGCAGAAAAGATTTGTGTATTTTCTATACATATAAACTTATTAAAAGAGACTGCACTTTTCCAATGAAACATAATAAGAAGGGGCAATAATAAATATATAGATACTATAACATTTTATATAATAAACCATAATTTTATTTTGGCAACTTAAAAATATATTCAATTTATTAACTAAATATATAAGTTATAATAAATTAGTATATATACTAGGAAAATAATTAAGATGTTTACAAAGACTTTCAGATTAAATCTTAATGATGGAATAATTGATGATTTTCAAACATATTTCTAGCGCAAATAATCTCTGATTGTTCATTGAATATTTTATTTTGTTGATATATATTTATAATAACACATAATAAGTTTGAAATGTATACAGTAATTATAAAACTAATTATTAAATTATTATAATTAGATATTAGGTACAAAAAATATAACTAAGTTACAGTTACTGAAAAAAATAAGTCTAATTGTATCTTTATTATAATCTTTATTATAATAGTAATTAGTTACTTTCCCATCTCGTATGTATGTCATATTATATGTTTTTTTAACGTTTAAATCAACATTTGATTCAAATACTTGTATTAATTGTATAAACTTGTATTTTGACAGGAACAAATCCTATACGAATTAGAGTAGGACAAAGTATAATTAGCTTGTAGCTGAAGATTCTTTAAATAATCAATAGGTTCCAAAATAAAAATTATGTATCAAAGAAGCTATAAATATAATATAATAAGAAGCTATAAACGCCTTCATTTTTAGCATAACAAATTGATAATCTAAAATTTAATATGTATCGTAATTTTATAAAAGAGTACAAAAGAATTATTGCTTATACCGATGTAATTACGTGGTCTAACACTAAATGGAATGTATGAACAAGACTGATGATTTTGAATGTTCTCAGGCAAAAATCTATCCAGATCAAATACCTCTGGATTCGGTTAGAAATTTGGATCTCTATAAACGTCGTAAATAATAATCATGACTGTTGCAGCAGGTATGCTGCAAAATATGACTCTAAAAAATATATTGTAAAATTATAAATTGTGTGTATGTGTGTGGACGCGCGCGCGCAAAATTATAAGGCTTAGTTATAAATGTTGAGGGACCATACATTACATCTTTTTTGTATCGTCTTGTATCAATATAATTTGTTCTTCTCTATATTTCAATGAAGCCATCATCATCATCATCATTATTATTATTATTATATTATTATATTATTATTATTACGTCAACATGATGGCAAGTAATATCACTTTATTTCTTGAAGTATAGAATATAGAGAGTTACTACAAACCGAGAAAAATTAGGGAAATTGAAATGGTGTTCATGAAAAATCGGGAAAAGTGAGGGGAAAATGTAAAAAAGTCTGGAATTACGAAATTTGCTCACAATTTCCTTAAACTGCTCCTATTGTAAATAATTGTTATAATTTTTTAAATATTATATCTGATGTTTATAGTCAAATATATTCAAAACTTGCGCACTTTTATACGATTTAAAAAAAATAATTAAAATTTATATTTTTATTTGATTCTCTTTTTTATCATAACTATATTCTTTTTTCCAAAACTATTATAATTAATTTTTTGCTGGTTTCAATTTACACCCAAAATTTTACTATGCTACTAAGCTTTTTTTTTTGCGTTATTTTTAATCATATAAACTAGCTTTTCTACATTCGATTCCTTGAGTCTAAAAGGACCCCGCTACAAATCTTATGGGAATTGAATTTCGGTCGAATTGCCCGAAAATTTGATATGTTGTGATGAAAATTTGAGATTTTGTTCTCATAAAAAATTTCATGGGCACGACCTCCTAGTAATAAACGTTTGATCTCTACGAGATGTCATTTTTCAAAACGAGCTAATATTACAATATCTTATTTTCAACGAGTATGATGCATTCTTATGTCATTATTTGCTCTTTCTATGTATATTTTTAAGTAAAAAAATTACAAGGATAATATTGACTTAATTGTTTCTCACAAAAAAATTATAGGGACATCGAAGTCGATGATTTGATTTTTGAGATTTAAGCAACGCTGTGTTGCTTCACGTCGAGTGCGGAATTTTGACACGATTATGAGACGCACAAGAACCGTTGCGCGCTTTATTTATATTGAAACCGTGCGCCAGTCGAAATATTGCTATTTTATTTTAATGAAAATGAAGAATGATACATCCGGCTTGTACGCAGTGAATCTTTGTGCGCATCCCGAGATTATGCTTGAATTCCTGCGACCTATGTAGGTTCTCTCTTTAAATCAATTGTTTTTACAACTACTTTTACAAATAATTCTTTTTAGTTAATTTTTACAACAGTTGCTTTCATAACTACTCATACTATTAATTTTTATTTCAGTTAAATATTTCTTTCTTGTAAAAAAATCATATTTTTTTAATATAATAAAAATTCATTTTTCTATTGAATTTTGTAGTACAAAACTCACAATAATCAAGTATCTCGATTTGTGAAAAACAATCAGATGAATATTATCCTTATAACTTTTTAGTTAAAAATATATATAGAAAGTGCAAATAATGACGTAGGAATGCACCGTACACGTTGAAAATAAGAAAATCTATTTCGAAAAATGATACCTCGTGGCGCTTAAACGCTTCATTACAGAGAGTGCCTGTAGAGACTTTTTATCAGGATCCTACAACTAGATCCTACAATACAGTATCATTTCATGGAATAAAAACGCCATAAAAAAAATAGAATATATTATTATTGTTTCGCGATAATTACGGATAACAATTATTTTAGTTAAATGTAACATTTTTGTCTCGCTTGAATACAACTCTCGGTTGTTCTTCGAACGATATCATACGAGTCATAAAAAAGCAACGTTAATAAATACTCCCATGCAAATAACGCAATTTATGCAATTTCGTATAACAATTAATATAATTTGCGTAATTAATAATTTTATTCATTTTTCATTTTTGTGCATCTTTCGCAATATGATAAAAAATTGGATGTAACTATTTATTTGAAATTATTTATCGATAATAAAAAAAATATTTTTATTATTATCTTTTTTTATTAATCTCTAACTCATTTCATTGACTCTAATCATATCTTATATAGATATAAAAGATTCAGCCCTTTTATCTGCTTTGAATTTATTTCCCAATGGTGATGAATTGATATTCATTTTTAAAAGCATAATAATAAGCATAGTAATAAGCATAGTCGTAATGCAGTAATATAGATAATAGCTACATATTATATTTTTCAGATGATATTTTCCCTCTCACGGGTACACCTTGACGTGGTAAGAGGGCTCAGTACTCGGAGGATATACACAAAAAAAACAGTTTTTCTCAAATATCTAAAAATTTTTTAATCTATTTGAACGATAGATCTAAATAAATTTTTATTGAGATATTGAGTAAAATCGTTCTCTTCGTGTAAAAATCCAATGATGGGGAAGCTAACGTACCCTCGTCCGCCGATTAAATGGAAAGTGAACGAACCGCAGCCGGTTCGTCGCGTCGCGCGTTTGCTTCGGGAGTGCCGTTAAAGTTATCGGACTAATGGACTTTT
>Ga0157364_1009513_pt1 | contig 10038 bp, 3 predicted proteins | sample AttsexASBM2_FD_111476 | JGI IMG/M metagenome (GOLD analysis project Ga0157364, IMG submission 111476) | Fungus gardens microbial communities from leaf cutter ant in Ribeirão Preto, State of São Paulo, Brazil - Atta sexdens ASBM2 | ecosystem: Host-associated > Fungi > Mycelium > Unclassified ... | reverse complement strand
TATATATATATATATATATATATATATATATATAATACATATATATAATACATATAATATATATACATAATTTTAAAAACAAGAGTTAATGAGAGTTAATCAAAGTTATAACGTAGTTTGCTCGAATAAGCCGACTAATCCATTTTGCTTTTAAATTCTTTCGTGAATTTAATGTTGACTTTATTTTAAAACTTTATCAACTTTTTCATAATTCTTAATAGTTAATAATTGTTAATATTTAACTTTTAGCAGTTAATTTTGTACTTAACTTACTTGTACTTAACTTTAGTAATAAATATTTTGTCACAAATTATTGTATAATTTTATGTTTAAGTACAATTAATTTAATTCAAACTTTAAAAATTTCTTCTTTTTTCTTATACATATTATAATTTCATTTTAGGACTTTGTGTGAATTTTTATTTTTTTTGTATATGTTATAAATTTGATAAAATTTGAGCTTCACTTAATTTGATTCATAATATTGATATTTAGGAATTACAACAGAATATTTTATATATAATTAGTATGATACAAAGAAAAAAAAGAAACAATTTATCGATGAATGTCAAAATAACTTTTTTATTAAAAAATAAAAAATTAATTAATAGTATGTTAAGATTCTGTTCAAAGGTTGTTGATTACATTCATTCATTTTGGACAGTTACGATAACTTGACCGGTTCATCCAGAGTTCGACATGTTACTGCAAACCCGACCTCGTCTCGCTAATTACATTACTGCCGTTACCAGTCTGTTTGCATCGAACAAGCGACGAGAATCGTTTCAGCTTGCATGACGATGTGATATGTAGTGGATAATGCACTGAATAATCTTGATCAGTTTCATCAAGTCCTGACAAACTCACGACGTAATTTGTCCAGATTAATATGTTTACATCATTTATTCTTCTTGTGCTTATATCGAATTATATATGTATATTCTCTTATATTTTATGCGAAAAAATAGAAAGTTATAACTGAATCTTTTTTGTCTAGCATAACCTTAATGCACAGAGATATTATAACAACGTAAATTATAATATAATAAATAATAAGATAATAGACAAAGAAAGAGTTATAAAAAAATAATGGCAGAGTAAAATTAATTAAAAATTAGATTAAAAAATATATCTTAAAAATAGGTCTTTAAAACAAATATCTATTTCTAAATATCTATTTCTTTAAATATGTTTGAGATTAAAAAAATTGTTTAAATAAAATAATTAATTCATCATATAAATTTTAATTATAAAATAAATTAAATAATTGTGTACAATAATGATTCGTAAATTATTGTATATTATAATCAAGTTGCTTTATATATTTATTGAATTAAAATTATAAAGTAACAATATTTCTAAATTTGTTCCAACATTGTTAATCGAGTATTTAGTTATTTTATACAATGCTGTAATGTGTTCGCAAAAAGAAATCCAAAAAATATATGACAATATTATTCATTTATTGAAAGTAAAGTTTGAAGAAATAATATTTGTTATATGTTTACACATGCGAAACATATAGTGACAATAAATTACATGACCTTAATACTTGTCATTGATATGTAATTGTACACAGAGAGTTGCTCCTATCATTCGAGATTTCAGTCAATACGAAGCGGTTACTTTGTACTGTATTACGTTTCGGAATGCGATTGCAACAAATATTATGGGATGTAATTCCTATTCCCTACAAATGATTAACGCTAATTAACTTTTCCAATTAATTAATTTCGATTTGTATCGAGCAACGTCTATTTATCGAAGCAATCGTAAAAGCAGAATTAGGTACATTTCGTCGCAATTTACAAGTGATAATTATAGGAATACTTGGATTTGATTACATATTGCATTATATTTTAGATTTTTACTGATTTAAACATAATGATTTATCCATCATTTACGGAAGTATAAAATAATACGAATGTCTGACTACTGTAGTCTGCTTCAAACAGAACGAAAATCCGTAATAAATTGATCATTAATAATACATATGTTTTGCGAGATTTATGCATTTGAAATGTATGTATTCCGCGTATATTATAGAAAATCATCGTTATGTATCGAATTTTTTTATTTTCGAGTGATACATGATTTTCATTAGTCGACTTTATTAATTACGTCGTATTGCGTAATATTATGATTAGTGAAGTTATAATTTTGAATTTTTAATTTATAAACATCACGAGACAAGCAATCGACAAAACATTAATCACAATTTCGAATATTTCCATACAATTTGATTTTTATTTTATCTCATACATTTATTTGTTTATAATACGAAATAACAGTTACTTTAAAACGTGAATATATATCATTTATTATTTAAAACGTATTGAATGGATCTTCAAAATTGGACTTTCTTTATGCTGTTCTTCTATTGTAATATAATATAATAAACGCACCGTATTCGCCAAAATTAACTTGAAAGCAGAAAACAGAATATCGAATTTATAATAGGAAACGTTAAATGACGGCTGGCGCGCGACTTTGGTGTTTGTTTGTACAGTGCGACCATGTGTGGTGTTTGTTTATACAGTATACAGCACATTATTGTTCACACAAGATCATCGTGCTATCCTTCACATTGCGAAATTCAAACTGATATACAGTGCCATAAATCGCTCCATGTATCGGTATATTATGTATATTATTATTTCTGAAAGTATGATAACTTTTTATCTATTATCATCTTTTATCTTATTATATCATCATCTTATACTTATTAACTATATCATTACGATTTGCATCTACTAGGTTGTCACATCTAAATTACCGGATATTCTCTTTATGGAATCAAAATATATATAACATAATATAAGAACTATTGAGACAGCACAAATATTTGTTTGCTATAAGCTTTGCTATTTCATACGACTAATGTTTGACGAAAAATTAAAATAATAGGGAATAAGAATTACAATTATTGTTAACGCAAATAATTAAAATATCGACAAGTCATGATATATCGATTGTTTTTAAGTAGTATTTTGTATTTCACTTAACTGCTTGTTTACGATCAATACCGCAAAATTAAGCATCACGCGATCGTCATTTTAATAATTAATGTGAATATGATCATAATTAAATGTGCTTTATCAATAAAATCAAGTTAGAGCTGCTTAGGTTCATAAGTCGATTTGAAATCGATTGATTTTGAGGACTTTGATTTGATACTTATATCTATATTAGATTTCCTATTGATCTTCGAGAAAAGGTCGACATTTTTCGATGCAGTATTGATAAAAATGTCGATCTTCTTCAAAGATTAATAAAAATTTAGTCGATATCAAATCAAACGGTCCGAAAAAATCAATCAATATCAATGTGATTTCGACTTAGGTGCAGCAACAAAAAAATATAAGAGAATAGGGAGAGACTTTGGATGATGTAGAAATAGTTTATAATGATTTATTTTTTATACTAATTACTTGCATAATTAATCTCCATCTATTCTTTACTCAATACATTCAACTATATTATTATATTATCGTTTAAAGTAAAATGTATAAAATATTTTTTATCATAATTATAAAATAAATTATAAGATAAATTTTTTTATACATTTGTAGCAATTTATTCATGAGTTTGAATAAAAATTTTTAAAAATTACGTTATTCTTTCATATTAAAATCTCTTTAAAATATCTCTAATATTCAAGCTGAATTGAACAATGCATTATTCATTCAACAAAGTCAAGTATACGTAATTAAAGTGCTATGTATTATATCTGTAAATGTGTTAACGACGCTTTTGCAATATCTCTTGTCATTCACATGAAATATTATTCTACGTTCTAAACTCGTTGGAGGCTTATTGCGGCCTTACGTGCAAACGCAAGACGAGCATACGTGGCGTGCAAGAACCGATATTTGTTCAAAATAAAAGCTGTCGTTCGTATAGAAAGTAATTGGTAATCGATAACGAGAGAGGGGACCGAAGAAAATACAGGGAAACGTTGAATCTAGGATTCAAGAAAAATTGTCTCATTATTTTCATTAATCATCAACATTACGGTATCAAAATATTACGTATTTAAGTTCAATTGAAGAGCGATTTATTATTACATAACATGATTGGTATTGTATTAAGATTTATTATATCAGAAATCGAAATCTTTTTGATACATTTTTTATCACTGATGTTAAATTAACGTACATATATCTATTTGTGTATTACTTATGTAATAAGAGATAATTAGATGTATGTGTATTGTGTTTGTATATTAAAGATATATTATTATATATATGTAATTTATATATATGTAATTTATATTACATACATATATATAATATATTGTCTCTCTTATTATGTGTATAAAATAAGAAATACAAAATCAATTGTCGTATACAAGTTTTTTGCAATTTTATTCTAAAATATCTAACATAAATGTTAATATATATAATGTAAAAAACTTTCAGTACTTTAACTTGTATGGCATAAATTTTATTGAGATATTTGATGTCCATGTATCACTTTTATTGGTAAAATTTTAAAATAACTTTACGGCATACATACGCGCACACACACACACACACACACACACACACACACACACACACACACACACGCACGCACGCACGCACGCACGCACGCACGCACACACACTATTAAAAAAAATTCTCAGCAATGAAGTTTTGCGAATATAAGATATGTTTACGTGTTATGGCTGCTTATAAAGTTCGATATACTTAAATTTATTACTTTATGTTAATATTTTGATTTAATTCCTTTGATTTTATTTCTTTACTTCTTTATTTTTATTTTGAATTAAAATTATGATTAATCAATTATTATTCAATTTCTTCTTTACGCATTTTCCGTTGTGATATTGCATACGAATCAGTATGTTCTTTTAAGAAAGCTGATAAGAAATGAAAGATTGTGAAAATGCAAAGAAATTTGGTAGTTATTAATTTTGTAAAAAAAAAGTACTACAAGATGCGATTTTATATAAGAATCAATGCAGTAAAAAATCAAATAACTTTAAAATCAATAAGAGAATTGAGCAATTTTACGAATGTTCAAAACCAGACGTAATAATGGGACAATCTATGAAAATTTTATATTTTATGGTAATGCTTTAAGATATGACACATACATCCCTAAATCCTATAACAAAAATTGATGTAAATTGTTCTTGAATCCGAGCAAAGAAGGACTAATATATACTATGATATATACATGTATATATATATATATATATATATATGTATGTATATATATGTGTGTGTGTGTGTGTGTGTATATATACGATGCAGCGAAGTCAATTCGATGCAATAAATTTTCGAAACAAGATTTTATCGAAACAAGCCAATTGCAAGATTCCAGCCAATTCTCTGACTATTATATTCCATGTTAACCTTTCTTCTCTGCGCGATATCACGATATAAATGATATAATATAAATGATATGATACTTGTTCGAGGAGATGATTTTGTTTAACGAAGCGCGTTCAGTATATCTAATTAAAAGTTAATTTGCTTATTTGGCTAGAATGTAAGAAAGTCGAGAAACATAGAAAGAAGACGTGGTTATAATTGTTAAATTAATCATTGAAAAATAATCATTACTTATTATCATTACTAATAAAGAAATTATTTAAATATTTACAGAGATATTAAGTAATCTTTATAAAGGATTATTTAATTTAATTGCGAATATTTTACGCAGATATAAAATTTAATACATAATATTTTATGAAAATTCGTATACCACTCTTAATAATATAAATTATTCGACATGTGCATAGAAATAATTTATTAAAAATATTAAAAAATGAAGATTGCGAATACTTATTCAGAATTTCATTAATTTCTTATTACTTTAATCAATACGCATATATGTATTTTTATTTTGACTTAATAAAAATTATCATCTCATCCGCTTACTATTACAATTTAGAAAAGCATATTAAAACCAGGAAAATTTTAATTACGGTTGAATATACAAGTCTCTATATTTACATCAGAAATATCCAAATAAAATAATTTTAAAAAATGACTCATTAAATACACATAAAATAGAGTTGAGAACTAAGAGCAATAACGAAGATATTATAATATTCAAAATTTAATATAGGTTTCCAACAAAATCAATCCTAGTAGAACCAGTTTCTGCCTTACTTAATAAAATGTATTTACTTTTATTTTGAATTAAAATTATGATTAATCGGTTATTATTCTATTTCTTTTTTACGCACTTTTCGTTGTGATATCGCACATGAATTAGTATGTTTTTTTAAGAAAGCTGACAAGAAACGAAAGATTGTGAAAATGCAAAGAAATGACTTGGCAGTTATTGCAGTCCGAGTTGCAATTCGAAGCCGGAGTAGATCCGACCGTGAATATATTTTCTTGACGTCTCAAGCAATCCTCTCACTGATCTTCTGTTCTGTTTGTACGAGATTCTGTTCTCTTTCCACGTCTTTTCGTTTAGAAAACGTACATAGCAAAGATATTGCGAATTTTCATTTGGTTACTATAGTAATCTAGATTTTTTAGAGTCAAATTTTTTTATAAAACAGTATTAACACGGTAACTTTATAATAATTTTTAAACATTTTACATACAAAATTTTTACAGATCTTGAAATTTTCTGAAAACAAATTTCTATTAACAAAATGTTTCTTTCACTTTGATAAAAGATTATTAAATAATAAATATCTTTATTTAATATGTATAGTTAAAAAAAAAATTATATTCTATACATATTTTTATTTTACAAGCCTAATTTATTTGTTAAATTTTTTAATTTTTTAACATTTATTTCATTTCTTCGCAGATATTAATATTTTAATGTTAAAACATACACACACAATTATTTTCTAACATTTTATATTAAAAAGAAAGTTTATGTACCTGAAATAGCTTGCGTATACCAAGCGTTCTTAACTCTAAGCGAAACATTTTTAACTCTTTTTCTTTTTACTCTGCTTTTCTTAGTCAGTTAGTTTGAATCTCTTGTGAGTCTTACGGGTGCGTGGATACCACATGTAGATTACATCGAGATGTTGGCAGAGTACATATGTGTTCGTGTAAACTCGATATCAGATTCACTCCTGGAGTTTGAGGTAAGATTTATGAGCGCCGCGAGGCCATTTTGTTAGCGACGTAGTTTGGACCGTCGCGGCTTCTAGCCGTACAAATGATAATTAATGAAGAGTTTCGGACTCGTGAAGGGATGAATGTGGTCGTCGTTCGCTGGAATAGGGCGCGATGTATAACGACGGACTTCCAGAATTCACGGAAGTTTGATGCGGCCAAGCTTTTTGAATACGCGTTTCATTTCATTCAAAAGGCCGAATTTGCTATTCAGTTTCTATCCTTGAAGCCTCTATACGCAGCATATACATATATACACTTATATAGAATAGGATGTTTCGGATCAACAAAATATTGAAACGATTTAAATGTATTCTATAGAATCTAAATTATAAAACAGAAAAGAAAAAAATTATAAAATCGAAATATATGAATAAGATTTTGTCTTTAATTTTATGCGAAATTTAAAATTCTCTAAATTCTTTAGAGTGGAATCTCACTCTAAAGAATGAAAATTAAGCCAGTCTTGAAAAAAGTGGCTCAATTTTCAGTCTTTAAGAGTGAGATTTCACTCTTCAGAGTAACAATTCACTCTAAAAGTTTTAGAGAGTTCTCTCCTTAGCAATTTAATTAAAAAATTTAGATGAGAAAATATATTTGATATTGATTTAAACTAATAATGAAATTAATAATTGAAATAAATTTTTTAATTCTAATATTAATAAATATTACAGTAGTAAGTAAAAATTACTTATTATGTAACATAATTATTAATGGACATAGGATAAGTAAGATATTTTTTACAGATGTTTCTGAAACAAAAACTCGAAAATATATTGACACTCAATTTAAATAAAACGTAGTAATGGTTTACATAAAAAAATATATTTTATGTCAGTTGAATAAATTGCATTCTATTTTAAGCGTATTCTTCGATTTGATAGACGTATAGTGTATCGTTCGTATAGCAGTATAGCATCCTTGTGAACTCGTCTGATCGCGAATGGAAAAGCGCCTTTTCGACTATTATTTTGTCGAAACCGCGTAAATTCATTTGTCGCGAAAATCGTCGTTATTTCCGCACCGCGAAACTTGTAATTGCAGAAATACTTGAGGCGCGGCACGGTACAGTCATTATTATAGTGTGCGGCGCATGTTGCTCGCGACTTAATGTCTATTCGCATTCACGCACGTGCACATACGCTTCCATCGGTGCATCATTAATTTAAGAAGGTATACGCAAAACATGAATCTCGTGAACAGCGCATAGCGTGTTAAATCTGCCTTTTTCCTGCGCTCCCGCACGAGAGAGAACTTCATTAATTATTTTTAACTGCGCCATTTCGTCGCTGTCGTACGTAACGCTATGTAATAATCCTCTGCGCATCTGCCGCGGTACAGCTATGATATGTTACGAGGATGCTAAATACGTTGAGATGAGTTTCCTTTACCTTTAGTGAATTTCGCTTTTATCTTTGAAACCTGTAAGAATCGTTCAAGAGCACACTGTCCAATAATAGTATATATTTCTTGAAATATTTACAGTATCTAAAATTAAAATTTTTGCAAGGAACAATAAGATTTAAAAGTTGAAGTGCATTATATTAATCATTCATTAATCTTATTGATAAATTTACTTCCTTTTTTTAAAAAAAGATTATGTAAGTAGATGTAATACTGATAAACTATGAAAAAACTTACTTTTGTTTTTTTCTGAGATTTCCGCCCGCGTATCGGAAATTCTTGACTTAAGTTCTTAAATCTTCCACATGCAAATATATACTATACATAAATATTCGAGCAACATACTGCATCGACAGTTCGTGTCTTGCTTCCATTTTCTTATTCTGAATAGGTAAAAGTTTGCCAGAGAATAATAACTATAAATCATTACGTTTTTATCTGAAATATTTTCTTTATCTTGTTTTTGAATATTCATTTTTTTAACAATGCAGAAATATATCAATGATATTAATGGGATAATATAACTGAGTTAATAAATAGAAGTAAAAATTATTCAAACTATAATATATATAAATTTATTCAATATTTGCATATGATCGTTAGCAATACAAATTGCTAAAAGAGTATGTACAGAGAATTTAAGATATAAAACTGCCTTTAAACAAAATATTTTAAATGTTTAGTTTAGTAATGAACATTTATATAATATTATATAATATTTACACAAATTAATATAACTAAAATATAACTAAAATAAATTCAAAATCTAAATAAGATAACCCTCTGTATAATATGATTTATTCACTGTTTGTGTATTTACACAGTGAATTCAACAGGTAACACTAATAAGTCTTGCAGATTTTTTGTCTGATTCGATTACACAATATTAGTTTAATGTTTAGTGTTCATTTTTTTATTGTTCATTTTGTTATAGAATTGTTCTCTTATGTACTATTTCATTCTAGAAAATTATTTTCTTTAATTTTTTTTTTGGAATGAGTGAAACTTACTGCGAAAAATAATTGAAGATAGAGAAATTGAAAACTTAATAAATAAAAATTGTTATATACAGTTTGCTATTTGCGAGATGAATTATTAAAACAAAAATTATATGATAACTTTGTTATATCCGCATACACTTGATCTGATACGAAAATAAGAATGAATAGGGAACGTAGAAGCGAAGCGTACTGAAAATATTCCAAGCATCTTCGAAAGTGGTTTGCTTGGGAAGTGAAAAGTAGTTTGGTCGAAGAAAATATTTTGTGCTGTCTGTACGTCAATGCTGGAAGCACAAAAATCTTCGAAGTATATGACCAAGTTCGTAGTAGTTTGTAAAGTTAACAACTTTTTGAAAAATTATACCGAGAACGTGTGCGCATTTTAAATCGTATATCAAGATGCTACTTTTTATTTATTTTCAATTGTTAATATAATAGATATATATTTTTAAGGCATTATATATATATATATATATATATATATATATATATATATATGATATAATTAGTTTGGATTATTTTGTGTTTCG
>Ga0157364_1009511_pt1 | contig 10040 bp, 6 predicted proteins | sample AttsexASBM2_FD_111476 | JGI IMG/M metagenome (GOLD analysis project Ga0157364, IMG submission 111476) | Fungus gardens microbial communities from leaf cutter ant in Ribeirão Preto, State of São Paulo, Brazil - Atta sexdens ASBM2 | ecosystem: Host-associated > Fungi > Mycelium > Unclassified ... | reverse complement strand
ACACACACACACACACACACACACACACACACACACACACACACACACACACACACACACACACACACACACACACACACACACATACACGCGCGCGCGCGCGCGCGAATGTGTCAGGGCATCCTAGAATACTTGCTGTTTGTAGTAAATAACTCCTCACATGCCTCTCCCCCCGTACAGCATAGAAACTTGTAGCAATATTGCTGTAACATTTCAATATTGTATATTGCAATACAATGTTGCAGAAACATTGTGAAGATTTCTTTTTGCAATATTACTTTAGCATTGTTGCAACAGTATTTAAAATATTTTCAGCAAGAGACACAAATTGACACAAGAGTTATCCTGTCCTTTATTCAAAAATTAGTAAGAAACAAAGACAAGAATGACTCTTGTCACTATGTCGATTTATGCCTCTGCTAGAAAGTTCATTTTGAGTGTTAAGACTTGTTTATGACTATATTGATTTGTGTATAACGCAATAAAGTAAGAATCTGTATATAATGGAAACGGACATTTTTACGTTGTTGCAATGTTGCTGAAAATATTGCAGCAATATTTGGCAATATTTTTACAATGTTGCTGCAATATTTCTGTGCATGGTAATAACCACGCATGCATTTAGCAGTAAATCGCTTATTCGACAATTAATAATTAATTTTTGTTATCTATTGCGAAAATTGCAAAATGATATAGGACTTTCACTTACAATTAGTTAGTCCACTCTATCTGAGAGATGATGCGATCACAATCGGATATCCTGTATGCGTGCACTTGTAATTTTTTAAATAAAAATTTCATTTAATAATTGTATCAGTTTAATATAATTAGCAAATATAAATATTTAGTGAACATATTACATTATTAATTTTGATACATATATGATAAAATTCAAAATATTGACTGATGTTGTATCTGTAAAGAAAAATGAAGATCACAGGACTGATGATCTTGGTATATGTTGTCAAGGTCACCTTAATTGACCTTGAAAAAGTTTTAACCATTTTAAATCTTATTAAAAGATCATTCACAAAATGAGTTTTGAGAAGTACTTATATCAATTTTAATAAAATTAATAATTAAACAGATAATGAAACAGTTAATATCTATACCAAAACTTTTAATTAATATGTTATCTTTTAATGGATACATGGATAATATAAAACTTATAATTTCAAAAAAAGAAATTCATTGTGATTATGCATTATTTTTTGAGTGCAAAACGGGATCCATCACTTCTTTCTTTTCCTTTTAAGTCGAAACGAGGTCTAAAATTTACAATTGTATTGATTCACATGAATTTTTGACTTTCACACGAAATGAGATCTACAAACGTACTATTTCATATGCCCATCCTCATATGTTTAATCTAATTTCTAAATGATAAAAATTTCAATGCCAGTCAGTATATCATAATCCAGTATGTCATAATCTTGACAACATATCAATGTTAAGGACATTAAAAAGTGCTCCTCGTTTCTACAGATTATACTCCTCGTTTTACTGATTATACATGTAATAATAACATATGCTACATTTATGTATTAAACTTAAAAAAATATTTATATGTGCAAATTATAAAGTAATCATTATTAGTCAATATTCTGACTTTTATGATATATGTAGACATAAAAAGATCATTTCAAAATATTTTTTAGTTAATATCTGTTAACTGTTTTATTATTTGTCTATATAAAAATAATTTTTTAGATACTAAAGACATCATGTGGTTATGTATCGTTTTTACTGACAACACGTGGTTGAAAATTATAATGATATATTAATATGTGATTAATAAAAAAACAATGTGTGTTGCATCTAAATAATTACAAGTATCAGACAATAGTATTTAATTGTTATCATAGCAAAAATAAAGTTCTTATTCATGTATCTCATAGCTCATTAATTATATTATTAAATATGTAAATATATAATATAATGATATTTATCAACTTTTTTGCAGAAACAGAGTTCGCAGAAATAACTAATTATACCATTACTGTTACAAGCTTACAAGTTACTTTGTTTTGTATCAGACTATTAATAGCGTTTTTTTTTTTAATAATTGTAACGGTAATTATATTTTTTCGGTAATGAATTTTACAGTTATCCTTATTGTTACTTTTTAAATCTATTTATGACATAATTTTTGCATATTTAATCTGCAATCTTTGATTGGTATTCATAATTTGTTATTATTTTTAAAAAATAGCTTTCCATTCCATGGAAAATATTTGACAGAAATTTGACTTTTATTAAGTCACATACATTTATGCTACAAAAATAAAGGCGATTATATTTAATGATAAAATTTTTTTTAATAAAGCTTATAAACAAGAAACCGTCTTTCATATGTTATATAGTGAAAATGCTGTTTGCTCACAGTTCGGTTTTACATATATAAAACGATTCAATAATATCTAATCTTTTAGAAAGGCCAAATGTATATCTGAATCAAAATCAAAATTAAAAATGGAGAGTATATATATAAATAATAAGTTAAAAAATAATTTGGCTCTCTGACCTTGGTCTTTCCTACATAAGAATCGATATTGACAACGTATTTCTCAAATATCATTAAATAAAAATAATTATTATTTTCAGATATTAAAATCATCGATAAACTATGCATCATTTTTATTGACAAAACGTGACTAAAGATACTATATTAATATGCAATAATTACTTAAACAAACAAATAGATTCATGGTTTTATACTTACAAGTTGACACACATAATTTCTTATCTAGAAAATATCTTCTATTGTTTCTGTAATAAAAATAAGATTATGTTTTGTCTAATGTGTGCGTGGTTGTTGTTTATTATAAATTATATCATGAAACACTTTATAATGAATCAAATATATTCATATTTATAATATAACTAAAATAGATCTTTTTTTTAAGGCTTAATTGACGTAAATCAATACAATAATAATAGCTTTTAGAGCCAACACAAGATGTGAAATTTAATTTATTCATTCTATATAAATAGTTTATTGGAATTTAGGCCTTTGTGCATTAAAGATTTCTTGTTTGAGAAACAAGAAATGAATAATACAAAATTTCCTCTTAATGTTGGTTTTTTAATTACATTTTATTTAAAATGTTTTCATTTAAAATATGGAAGTCGCTAGTGAACAATTTTTAAATTAAAGTTTTATTATCCAATTAAATACAACTTTTAAAGGCTCTGTAGATTTCGGGAAAATTCCATCTGGATCTTTGGAAGAACAGACCTATAATTTGAGGGGAGACAATTCATTTGAACGCTTGGAACATTGCTAAAATCGATCTTGAACTAAAAATTTGATCATTTTTTTCTCATTAATCAGGCTGTATTTATTAAGGTGTACATCGTACTAAATGAATTATTGCGTTATGTTCAGCGACCAAAAAAACATACAGTACTACATTTAAAATTCGAATTAAGCCATTTTTGCATCAAATTAAACATGTATTAAGGAAAATCGAAACTTTGAACTTTCGTTCATTAACGATCTTTAAATCTTAATATTTTTTAATGAAAATTTAAGGATGTTCTTTTAGCATGAAATGGAAGCTTTCGAGCTGAGAACCGATTAAAAAAAATTTTTTTTTTCTTGTCAGTCTAATATATACATATATATACACACATACATACATACATACATACATACATACATACATACATACATACATACATACATACATACATACATACATACATACATACATCATACATACATACATACATACATACATACATACATACATATATGTATATATATTTATACAGAATGACTTAAAAATGTCGGAACCTGAATATGTCAGAAAATATAAGTTTTATGAAAAAGTGTTTCAGGCAAAAGTTATAGAGTTAAAAAAAATCTATTTAGATGGTGTCGCAAGATCAGGTCAAGGTCACATCCATTTTTTAAAATGACACACGTTGTTTTTGATTCCAAAATCTAATAACTAATGTCGAGAGTTTTCAAAAACATTATAATAAAATTATATTTTATTGAGTACTTTTCGAGTTATAATGCTTGAAAGTTACAGTATTATCGGCATTAGCATTATCCAAGGTGTCCAACCGACGGCTAAAACCTCTTGATATTCAGGATCAATGTTGTGTTGGATAACATTTGTTAAGATCGAAGCCATTTGAGATTGTATCTGTTATTTTCATTTCTGCACTAAGAATTCATTTTTACGTAAAAATGAAAATAAGATAATAAGATAAGTGCGCAAAAGTGCATGTAGGCAATAAAGCTGTAGGCAATAATACTTGTAAATAATAATACATGTAGACAATAATACATGTAAGCAAAAGTAATTCCGTTTCTAAAATTTTTATTTTTGCGCAAAAGTGCTTGTAGTAGGCACTTGAGCTGTAGGCAATCGATTTATAGACAAAATTAACCATCTCCAACAAACTTATACCATGCAATATGCGAAACAATATTTTTCTTCTTTTGTCAAAACTTTTTCTGTCTCTTGCCAGACGTAAACAATTTTTATGACCTGCTGTATGCTTATAAAGTTTTTTGCCTTACCAACAACTGTAATCAATTGGGGATAGCATTTTTAATATTTAATACAGCGTTTAACGAGGGAGCCGGTGTCTTACTCTTATATAGAAAGCATGCGCAATAATCGTTTTACATTGCATAGTGGAAAGATCAGGACGATCTTTTTCAAGTTAGTCTTCAACATGAACATTACAAGCTCTTCAGGTTATAAAGGTATGATTCTATATTACATGTAAGTATATATTCCGTTTTTATAACGCGTTCTATATATTCAATTATAATTTTATATTTTTATATAATTTTATATTTTATATAGTATAAATCTTTATCATCGCATTATTGTTATCTCTCTTATGTTACAATTAGTCTTTTAATAATTTATGTACAATATTAATTTACAATTATTTTATCTTTTATTTTGTATAAAAATTTAGATTTCGTATGGGCAGTTGAATTACATCGTTTAGGCTTGAAATTGATCGGTTTGTGGCCTTCAACCAACGAAATTTCTAAGAAAAAATTGGGATCTAACATTTGCGTGGGTTTCATTTTCATTACTGTAATATTCATTTCTGGTGTGCCGCTTGTATGGGCGCTTATACGAGTTTGGGGCGATATGGTACTTATGATAGATAATTTACGAATTACATTACCTCTTATAGTGGTTTTATTGAAATTTATTATTATGCGATGGAAACGAAAAGGTACGTGTTATAATATAATTTGATATAAACTATTTAACTGAATCTCATCTATTTCATTTTTATATTAAATTATTATTATAATTTATATAAAGCATAACAGATTATAACGTTAAAGAAATAAGATATTACATGTGATTATTTCTTCTCCCGTCGTTCCTCCTTTCTTTTTTCTTTTTTTTCTTATCCGAAATAAAATATTAAATTCTTGATACTTTTTTATTTCAGAAGATTAGCTGTATTTATTTGTTAACTTCCAGAGTTTTGAACCAAATGTATTTGGTTCAATAATTTGATAGTTAAAAAACAGTTATAATTAATTATAAATAATTTGATAATCTTATATATTATTAATGTCTTTTTTTATATATTTCCAAGTTCTTTTATCCATTGTCAATATGATGGCGGAAGATTGGATATCATTAAAATTAAACACGGAAAGAGATGTAATGATAAAACGAGCGCGATCGGCTCGATTACTCATAATTTTTGGATTTGTTTTAATGACATTTGCATTTATCATGTTAATTATTTTTCCTTGCTTTGATATACAAATAAGGCACATAACAAATCTTACTGATCGGAAAAAACCGCTACCACTGCAGACGTATTATTTCTACGATACAGATAAGAGTCCGCAATTTGAGTTGACATTTCTTGTTCAAGCTGTAACGATTTCTCTAGCAGGTATAATTTATACATCAGTAGATGCTTTTCTTGGGCTCGTGATTTTTCACATATGCGGCCAATTAGAGAATTTTAGATGCCGTTTAGTCAAATTGATTTTGTGCAAAAATTTCAACCGAGCTTTGAACAACAGCGTAATGTATCACTTAAGACTCATCAGGTGTGAATTTTAACTATAAAAATAGAATGTGAAAATGGAATGTCAAATTATCAGCGTATCTATATTAATTTTTAATATTAAATTGATAATATTTATTAGCATTTCTTGAAGGCATTTCTTTATTAAAAATTAATTTTTTTATTATTATTAATTATTATTTTTATTTTTAATAGACAATAAATTTTACTATTTTGGTCTTATATCTATAGGATAAAGGGCTTTTTCATCTTTTTCGCAATAATTTATGTTTCTGAACAGCACATGTTGATTATTTGAAGGTATTTGTGCTCTCAAAAAACAATCATTGTAACAATAATGTAATTATAAGCATATCATTGCAAAGAGATAATTTACTATCATAAATTTTCGGATTACTTTAAAGTTGAAACTGATGAAATTGCCCCGTCCTACTCTATGACGAGACTGATGTTATAAATTAAGTTTATTCATATTAGTTACATTTTAATCTCTTTTTCTTTTAATCTTTTTATTGTACATAATGTTGCATTCTTATTTGTCATTGATCAAGTAAGATAGATCAGCTGATCATCCGTGTTAGCTTTTAAGATTGCTGTGAGTTTTTGCCTGAGAAAAGACAAAGGTTACATTATTATATAACTCTTCCATATTCGTCAGACACACCGTGTAACTTCTTTCTTTTTTCGAGAGTTAAATTTTTTTTTAAGGGGATTTGTTTTATATCTATTATTAAAATAAAGAAGAAAATGATAGAAATCTTAAATCAACTGTTGACAAATGATGAGTTACATCGTGCTTTTGGTCAATGACAAATAAAAATATAATCACGTATAGATGCAGAAGAGTTGTATACTTTTGGCCGAGAAATATCAAATAGATTACTCTAAAACAAACTCTTCCTTAAACTCGTAATTTCTTTCTTTTTCCTAAAGTTAAATCTGTGCTCAAAGAAACTCGTATCACGCTTGAAATAAAAGAAAAAAAATGACAAAGATTTTGGGATAGATGATGGGTAATGTAAACTATAATATGCTTTTGTTCAAATAAAAATACAACAATATATAGATACACAAATATTGTACATTAAAGAAGGAAGAGAGATTAAAATATAATCGGAATAAATAAACTTAAATTATGTAACATCTACAGATAGCATCGTAACTTTTTTTAGAAACTGTTAACATCATTTCTTAATTAGTAAATGGTTAAGTATAAATTTAATAAATAATATTAAATCGCACGAAATTATTTATGTTTGATCTTTAAATGTAACTATGTTTAAATATAGACTTTTATTAGCTTTAAACTAACATTTTCGTTAAATTTACTGTTTTGTACTTCTAGATTTGCTGATAACATTGAAAAAACATTTTCGTTAATGATGCTTGGATTGGTAATTTATTTTGGTATCGTATTTTGCCTATGCGGATTTTTACTTGTTAGTGTAAGTTTTGATGAAACAAATATATTGAAAACGTTTTAATTCTTACAAATTTTAATTTATATAATTTGCATGAATCTATGTCTAACGTATGACCATTTTTTTTTATTAATTAGCGAGATATATTATCCAGGTAGTTACTAATCAAAATATAAATAATGCGAATGTCGCACAAGCATGTTATATGGCAATTGCTGCTCTTATCTTATTGACACATACATTTCTGTATTGTGGTGCCGGAGAGCTTATAATAGGACAAGTAAGTTATACATTTATACAGATACATAAATAAAAAAATGTATATATGAGAGTTATCCAAAAAGTAAGTTCCGATGGCTTATTAATAATATTTACAGAAAATTTTTATTATTTTTATTATTTTTATTATTTTTAAAAGTGCACATCTTACACTATTTTTCTATGTAGATCAAACATTGTATCCCTTTTTCATAGAAAGATTATTGCCTGTGAGGCAAACCATGTAGTAACAGCTTCTTTGAAGATAAAATTCAGCCGTATTAATATTCCTCGCATTTAAGAAACGACAAACTACAAACTACAATACATGTATATTAAATATAAATCAATAATTGAAAATCGAGTCAATCCCTTACTAGCGAATCAACAAATTCACGTATGCGCATCATCGCGCACTATTGCGGCGGTAAAATTTAAAAACGGAATTTACTTTTTGGATAGTTCGTATGTAAGAATGCGTATACATATAAGAATACATATAAGAATACATTATATTACATAAAAACATAATAAAAATGTAACGTTGTAATATATATATAGCAATTGTGTTACGCATTAAAATTTTTTATACTTGGTTATGCATCCAGAAAAAAATTTCTTCAATTCGAAGAAATTCTTTAATCATATAGCAAAGAAATATTTCTTTGCTATATGATTAAAGAAAATATTTTTTTATTTGAACATCTTTGACTTAAACATAATTTCTTTAAATCAAATAAATTTTTTTATTTAATTAAAAAAAGTAATGTTTAAATAAAAGAAATGACGTTCAAATCAAAGAAATTTTTTCTTTAACTGTATAGCAAAGAAATTTTTCTTTGAATAAACGAAATTTTTTTCTAGATGTGTGTTCAATAATTACAATATATAATTTTTGTATATTGTTATTATAGTTTCATTTGCATATATCTTTTCAAATGTGTTGTTATATTATTAAAAAGCTATTGAAGATTTATTACATTAGTATTTTTATATATATTTTTATGAGATAATATTCTTATAAGTATTAATTACATGTTAATAAAAAAAAGTTTATTTATTTTATTAATTTATTAATTAATATTTTAATGATTTAAGTTTTTTTAATTTTTCTTTAAATATCGATAAAGATAAAAAAATTAATTAAAATAAAATTATTTAATTTATATTACCGCATTTATTACTATTTGTGATAACTTGTATAATTGTAATGATAAACTTATATTTAAATATATGTTACATATATATATTTTTCATTGTTAAGTGTGCAGCTTTATATCGTGCTATGTGTGATCTTGAATGGTATAAATTGGAATCAAGTAAAGCGAGAAGTCTTATTTTATTAATAATACGAGCCAATGAACCGTTTCACATCACTGCAGGAAAAATTGTTCCGTTAACGATGACTACATTTTGTAGTGTAAGATTATATAGATAATAATATATATTTTTAGTTTACTTATGTTTTTCCATACTGAATATAATCTAATTTATTTTTATATATTTAATATCTTCGATTAAGAATACAAACGTAAATGTAAAAAAAAGTTATAAAGTTATATTACAAAGTAGAAAAATTGCAATTAAGATTATTTTTGGATATTTTTCTTTTTCTTCTACAGTACATCCAAATAATAACAAAGCCTTATTTCAGCTTTTAAAAACGTCGGCTGGCTATATATCGTTTTTACTGGCAAAAAAAAATTGAAAATAGTGTTAATATATTTTCATTCTGTATAGAAAAAATATTGTATTTTCAATAAAATATTTCGGACAAAAGCTATAATAATTATATTTAGTTATTGTTAGTAAAAATAAAGTATGGTGTTGTTTACCTTAATGTTTATCATTTATTGCAAATTATATTCTTTTTATTTAGAAAAAATGCTTTTGACTTGAATCATTCTTTAGTATTCGTATATTTTGCATACGTGACTGAATATAAAAAAATTATTATTGACATTGATTAATTCCTAATAAAACAATAAAGTAATTAGACTTTATATGATCTAATATCCAATATGGATTTATTCGATATTTATGGATAACTATGACGAATTCAACAAATAATATTTGTCCATTTCGTTATTGTCAGTAAAGCAAAATGTAAAATATGATGTAATATAAAATTTCATAAATAAGCATTAGCTTTTTATGAACTATCAAAAGATGATTATTTCTATAGTTCATATTATGTTGTTCCGTATTTATATTTCCGTATTTATATTTTACAACACTACATTTAGTTAGTTTGCAATAATAAAATATATTTTTATAATAAGCATTTGAAACGTATACGATAATATAACAATGATTAGGTTT
>Ga0157364_1009510_pt1 | contig 10042 bp, 6 predicted proteins | sample AttsexASBM2_FD_111476 | JGI IMG/M metagenome (GOLD analysis project Ga0157364, IMG submission 111476) | Fungus gardens microbial communities from leaf cutter ant in Ribeirão Preto, State of São Paulo, Brazil - Atta sexdens ASBM2 | ecosystem: Host-associated > Fungi > Mycelium > Unclassified ... | reverse complement strand
GTACTGATTATAACTTAAACAGCCTTAATAAACATAGGTTGAAAGCTGAATCGTTTCTGAGATGCAAACAGTTTTGTAAGTATCATAACTAACTTATTAGCTTCTACGAGAGAGTGCGAGATGTGAAGATTTACCTCCGTATTTATAAACTGCATTCTGAAGGGTTTTCGTTCAATTCCATATGTACAAATTCTATTATGAAAAGTTTCATCGTGGATGCGGTCAAAGTCTCACTACAAATGCTTTGATCAGAAGAAAGAATTTTATCAATCAAAGAATGCTTCAAAGCATTTGTAGCATTATGTTGAGATCGTATTAGTAAATTGACCAACAATTACAATTGGATAGGTATTATGGGAGATACTTTATTGGAGTTGGTATCACCTTATTGGAGTTGTAATTCTCTCAAATCAAATAGATTATTCAATCAAATAGATTAGTGCTACTTATCTCGGTAAATATGCAATATAACTCTTCTCTTACTTCCGATTTTCTTAAATTTTGTAAATTTGTGTATTTTCATGCATAGAATATATTCCGAGAAAGATTATATTCTTTAGAGCATGTAGACTTATAAAATATCATTAAACTATCATTTTTCAACTTATCAACAAAAAATTTTGACTTGAGCGACGATTTTCCTTCTCAGAATATATTCTACGCGTGGAAACACAAATTTACCAAATTACAAGAAAATCGAAGGTGGAAGCTTATGCTGCACACTTATCTCAATTTTTCTCTTTTTACATCATGTGTGACACGAAGGCAATTAGTTACGAATTATACTAATAACAAAATTATTCATATCTCAGAAACAGCTTTTGACTTATATTTATTAAGACTTTTTCACCCAGTATGGTAGGTACATATCATGTAAAATGAATGGTTTTTTTTTAACATCTTGTATAAAAATGTGTACATAAAGTGTCTATGTACTATTATTATATTTCAGGTAATTGGGGATTACAATTTATAATATACAATTTTTACTGTATCCTCTGTTAATTTAGAATAACAATTTTAATATATTCTGCAAGAAAAGTAATAATATCGTTCTTTATGGATGGAAAAGTATAATTCTTCTAATATGAACTGTGAACATTTGATATAATGTTATGAATATACTGATGTAATATATGTTAATTAACATAAACAATTTCATAGACATTTATGATGTATCACACAAGACATTCTATACAATATCAAAGATTATGTATAAAATAATTTCTAAGAATAGTAAACAGATTCGTACAAATTGATATAGTATCTGTAAATAAAGAACAAAGAATTGCACAATGTCGAATTCTAAAAACAGCACAGAATGTAATGAGGAAAAAGCTACAGTTCTTGAAGAGCCACAAACAGCAGTAAACAGAAAAGAAGATGCATCGGCGCGACCTAAGTGTAAATTAGATTCGTGTGGTTGTTTAAATCTCCAGGATGTTCTATTAATATTTGATAGTCCTTTAAGTCAAGAACGAGCATGGGCATTGTGCTATCAGATAGCTAATGGTTTATTACGCTTAACGGAAAATAAGTTCTATGAGATATCAGAACTCTCGCAAATTATACTTCACAAAGATGGAGATATTTGGCTTGAAAACTTAGCAGGTGACCGTTTTATTCTGGAATTCAGCAGTAATCATGTAAACTTGTTTTAGTTTAGAAATTATAAACTATTATTATAATATTATAATATTAAAGACAATTAACAAAATAATTTATATTACAGGCTCTAAATCACCTCTTGTTTCGGAAGAGAAGGTAAATGTAACTTATGAAATTCAAATAATAAATCAATAAGAAGTTACGTTGCGCCAACAAATTTAATAAATTTAAACAAATGTTTTGATATTTATTATTAACATGAAGTTATTATCAATGTTAACAAAATCGGTAATAATTCAAATCAACGTATAAATAAAATTGTGTAATATGACAAATTGTCGAAATTAGACAAATCACAAGACTATTCTTCATAAAAATTTTTCTTCGTGATTTTATTTTTGTGACATATTGATTTCTCAATTATATTTTTCATTTCATTAATTTTTTGAGAAGTGGTACATATTTATTGTATTATTAGTAGTCGTGTTATTACACCAATAATTTAGTTTTATTAACAATCACGTTTTAATAGCAGGATCTATTATGCTTGCATTGCACGTTGATATTGAGAACTTTCGACTTAATTATAAAAATATTACTATAAAAATCAGTTCTATAAGAGCTTTCTACGAAAAAATTTTTATATAGAACGAAGAACAGTCTTGATTTGTCTATTTTTTATAATTTGTAATATTACGTGACTTCAATTATGTCTCAATTTGAATTTTTACCAGTTTTGTTAACATTGGGCGCGTTCAAGGTGAACAAAGTTGCTAGGTTATTCGCTAAGCAATTTAACGTGTTTAACGTGTAATAGGCAAGTTGACAAAATAACTAGTCTGCTCGTCGAAGAAATGAATAATTGGTTGGATTTATAACAACCAATTATTCATTTCTTCGACGAGCAGACTAATTATTTTGTCAACTTGCCTATTGATAGTGACCTCATGCTTGGTCAAAACATTTGTTTAGATTATATTAAATTGTTCTTTAGTTTTTAACTCCTTCTGTTGTTCTTTAGTTTTTAACTCCTTCTTTAGTTTTTAACTCCTTTATTGTTTGATTTTAATTACTTAAACCGTTAAATATATTTTTATGTCTTTTTTTAATGAAATATTTAATCGTATTTTATGTAATAAATCATACATATATATATATATATATATAGCCAGTTGCTCTTTAAATATAAATTACAATTTCTTGTCCAGGTGATATTTTCGTTAGGCATGGCAATTTTTAAAGCCTTGGACTTTGGTTCTAATGCAGGAGAGGAAATAGCATTATTACCAGACCTAGAAGCTCTTATTACATCAATGACAAACTGTAATCGAGGTAAACAAATTTTTATATGCTCTACTTTCTTTAGTAATACCTAATTACGAAGTTTTTGAATAAAAATTTAAATTAATAAATAATTAAAACTAGTCTTTATTTTAAGCAGAACTAAGATATATGTTCTCTATTTGATTATATCATTAGTTTATGAAGGTGATGTGGAAGAACGTCTACAAGAAACTGATGATGAAGGCATTGAGCGAGATTCTGGTGATACTGATGCAGAGGATTATATGATGCCTAAACCTACCGAATCATACATAGATAGTCCTACATGTACCTTGAAGACTATTCTCCAAGTAAATTTATATTTGTTAAATTTTAATGTTTAATGTGTTGCTTGATACGATTTACAATTTAGTAAAACAATTAATAATCAAGAAAAGCAAAATAAATTTGAAGTTGGTCAAAATTTTAAGTAGTTAAATTAATTTGATAAACGTAATAAATATAATTTTTTTTTTCAATTTCTTACTTGTGATAGATTGTGTAAAATCATATTTATTAAAGAATACTGCAAAGATTCTGCTTATATTTCAGATATGTGCAAGGCATGCGCAAAGTTTGCACGAAAATGCTGATAATTATTATCGAAATATAATACAAGCGTTTGTGGAAGAGGCCCTTAATCTCTCTCAATTTCTGGAGAGAGTAGTCGTCAACAAACAATCACAAGATTTGTTTGATCCAAATAATGTAGATCGTAACTCAACTTCATTGCAGAACATTAATACAGTGGATTTCAATGATTGGGTAAGTTGTTTTGATAATGAATAAAAAAATATACTGTACAATAGTGTTCATATTTTTATGAAAAAGCTATTGATTTACAAATTATTGAAGTATATGTGATAAGATAAAAAAACGCATAATTAAATCTTGTATTTTAAATAATTTAATATCTTTCTTATTACATGTTTAAAAAAAAATAGATATAGAAATAATATGTAAATGATATATTGTTTCTAATAATTATAATTTTACAAATGAAATTGTTAATTAGCATTTATTTTTATAGACGGACATTAGAATTTGGAGAGCTATACAAGTACGTTTGTATCAATAAAATAAGAATTATTTGTTTTACTATAATTGCATTATTAAGTTTAACTTTCATTAGTATACATCTCGTTTAAAATTAATAAAATGAATTTAATGAATATAAATTGAGCATGAATGCATGTAGCATGACAGTTTATATAAAAACTAGAACAAATTAAATTTTATATCAATGAAATTTCATTTACTTTTTAAAAACATGGTTAATTATGCAAAAGAAGAATTATTGATACTAATCTAATTTTATTAGAAATAATAGTCTAATTATTAGAATAACTCTAATTATTAGAAATAATAAATATATGTGGTTAACGTATGTCTGTCAAGGTGCTCTTTGCTCATTCAAGTAAATTTAAGATTTTCATAAGTTAATGATTTTTTAATTAGAATCCAGTTTTGGCAACCTTTGATGAATAATCTCTATCTTGGCTGATTGCTAAACCAATTAATAAATAGATTAAGAATATGTTAGATTTCTAATGAGAACTCCTAGATTTCTAAAGAGAGTTGAAACGTTCAAGAATTTAGAATAAAGAAGACATCTGCACATCAAATGGAGTATTTTTTATATTTTAACAATTTGCGCATCCCCTTCTGCGCTCTTATTAGCCTCGAATATTATTGTTATTTTAATAAAAATTAAGTAATGAAATATAACTTATATGGTAAAAACACCTAGACTAATTGTTCGTTGAACTTAACGAATCGACCGTTTAATCTCATATGAAAGGCGTGATCAAAATTATATACAAACACTTCAAAAGATGATAAAGAGAGGAAAGCATCAAGACTTTGTAAAAAAATTTGTTTATATTGGGTCAAAAGAACATCACAGCCATCGATCTTCACGGCTGTTATTACTAGTCAAAATTCTTGCAAAAGATTATAAAATTAAAACTGCGCATGAAAGTTGGCGCTCGTCCTCACGAGCCGGGAGGATGTAGGATCCACTTGACTATCCTATACGAAACAGGACGAAAAATATCACGTCACAGCTTTATGTATGATTTTTTATTAAGAAAATATTTAATTTTCTCTAATATTAGGAAAAAATAGTACTATAAAAAACCTCCCTCTTTTGATTTCTTCTTTATTGTTATTATTATTATTTTTGTTAGAATTATCATTTAATTGATCGAATTTTATGTAACCTTTTATTGATTGCAGAAAAGATTATGTGTAGTGGAGATTATGGGTAGCCATTATTTAGAATTAGGGGATTGGTATTATATTAGGACTAATAGACAAAGTCCTTCTTCTTTGACATACAACTTTTCAACAAAAGAATTTTGACAAAATTATAAGAATCTTTCTAAATAATGGCTATTCACTACACATAATCTTTTCTACACTCAAAAAATTACATAAAAAATTCGATCAATTAAATATACGTATACTTAGCAAAAAACTTAAAATGGTAAACAGAACAGTAATTGTGTCTAGCAGTAGATGCCGGATCGCTGCAATATGTTAGATAAGAATAGGTACATGCATTTGAGTGAGACAATGTTTTGAATTAAAGATCAGTATTATCGATATATTTAATCTGAAATTAAAACAAGTCTGTATTATTGATATCGATCAAGTTCGGCCATCACTTCATTCCCTTAAATCTAGATATAGTTAATCGTAGTTAAGTGCATATGTATTTAGGTGAATATTAAGTCTGTTTTCTTAAAAACATTCATATGAAAAAATTTTATTCTTCGTTTTCATCTTATTTCATCTAGAATGCTCATTCAGTTGCTGTACCACCAGTGAGCAGTTGTTGTTACAGACTACTCTGTATAATAAATACACGCCCGCGCGCGTGCATTACATATGTACTGTAGATTTTATAAGTATATAATGTAAATATTTTTTAATGATAATATCAGAGTGCTTTTTTTAAATGTTTTTGTTAGGCTAGATTTTGGGTTCAAGTTATTAGCGAGCTGAGGCGAGGAGTGAAATTGAAGAAAGTAGAAGCTAATTTGGATTCTCGCATGTCTTCGCGTGAAGAAGGAAGTCTCCCAGACTACAAACTGACACCCTATGAGAGTTTGATGGATGATATCAGGGCAAGACGGTATCGCCTCAGGAAAACTCCTCCTACGTCGTCACGAAAGGACGCGCATGCCATTATTCTTGAATTTATTCGAAGTCGACCATCTTTAAAAAAGGCAAGATACATGATTGCGTGCATAAAATCCGAGAAAAATTTAAAAAGGGATCTACATTTTTGTATTAAATGTGTGCTAATTATGTCTGTTTAATTATCCATTTGAAATAATACGTTACGATTTTTATCTAGCGTTAGGAATGTATATGGATGGGTACTTTTGAGGACTTTTAAAGTATGTATACATGGTGACACAAATGCCTGCTGAATGGTATTTTCGTTTGCAGTTTAAATCAAATTTAGGTAAGATTAATGACATTACATGCTCTACTTTGATTTCTGATTGGACGAAATGGTACTTTTGGATTAACCTGATCTAAATCGAGTTCAAATTCACGTGCATCTTCGTGTATTAAATCATTTATGTCTCGTATGTACTTTAAAAGTCTTCAAAAATATCCATCTGTATAATAGAATTATATTATATAAAATATAGTATATTATCTATTATATATCAATTCTATTATATATCAATTCTATCTAAATAAGATGGCATTGCTGTCCAAGCAGAATAAGTCATGATAATATTAAAATGACATTAAAATGAATCGGAAATGATTGAAAAATAATTTTTAATGATCATTTTGGAGTCATTTTGACATAATTTTGATATCATAATGACTTGTTGTTCTGAATTAAAATCATATTGAAGAATATATTTTAATTTTATGTATTCGTGTCTCCAAAATAATCCATACAGAATATATGTCCAATCCTACGCGTCGAATTTAATAGCGTTTTTCATTGGCAGAACTGATGTGCACTCAGTGCACATTAAAGCCGTTATACATTACTCTAATCTGAATGAGAAAATAAAATGAGATATCTTAATTGATAAAATGCCCAATAAATGTATATTTTATCAAATAGAAGTATTGAGGATTTCGCGATTTAACTCATTTCTGTATTTTTCTTGAACATACATCTTTACATCGATTTGTGTATATAATGGCTTTAAAGTGCTCTGAGTACGCACTAGTTCTGCCAATGAAAAACGCTATTATTTTCAGTTTTGAAACGTAATGTTAACACAACTAGAGTAATTTTACAAATTAAATTGCCAAGCAATTTTAATAATATTAATGCTCATAGGCATTTTAGAAGATATTAATAATATGATGCTGATTAATGATATGAAGCTTCAATAATTTTATTGCGAAAAATATTACATCGGTCAGGGATCGAATCTCTCGCTTTTTGGGCGAGCACAGTTAGATCACCGTGGCCTCAGTAATATATTCTTTGCAATGACCAACATATATAGAGAAAATAATTATACTTTATTGTATACAGGCTTCAGAGAGACGATTACGACCATTACAAAAGGAAAGTACTCTGAGAGAATTACTAATGGAAAGCATAAAAAAGCCTCCAAAGCCTCTAAGATCTTCTGGTTCAAGACAAAATGCTTCTAAGATTGAAGAAACATCAATTTGTAAGTTTACATATCTTATATATTTATAGATGATAGCACTATTATAACAATAAAAATGACTCTACTTTTTTTATATTGTGTTGGAATTGTATATTTATAATGCGACTTATAAGATAAAAAAAATTATATAATTCGCGCCTCGAAAACAAAGTTATACCAAAATAAATTAAGAAGTAAAATTCAAGTGATACTATCATTATTAATTGATATTATTAATTTAAATATGATAAACTATTAAGTAATATTATTTATTTGTACTGTCATTCGTATAAAAGATTTGATAGTAACAACGGTGTATAGTCTGGCGTCGCTCGGCTTCGTCATTATCATCGTCGTTGTTGCCCGGTGTCGTCGTCGTCATCGTCGATCAACATCATCATCATTATGTCATTGATATCAAATCTTTTATACAAATGATTACAAAAAGATATCTTAGGTTTCATTTTATTTAAATTAATAAAGATAGTAAACCACTTGGATTTCATTTTTCCGTTTAGTACAATAGTATAAAAACAGTATAAACACTTGAATTTTACTTTTTAATTTGGTAATTTTTTTTCGAAAAGAACGTACCTTTAGCGTCCTTTTTAACCATTTTTTTAAATGATAAATTTGTACTGATATATTGCTTTTTGTAATTCTAAAAGTCTTCTCATAAACAGGATACATACATTTTTGTGTAACTTTACATGAATACATTATGAGTGCGTTCCGAATTACTCATAAAGCGTGATACATCATTTGTTCTTGTTATTCACCAAATAATAAACTCGCATCCTGTGTAGTGTTCATAGAATGTGATTTAGTTTATGAAATTTATGTTCCTTTCATGATTAAATAACATTTATAATTGTAAACTAATTAAAAATGATAAACGGGCATTTAGGAATTAAGCGCGGAAAATTATTGCGCACAATTATTTTTAAAATAAAATAATTTATTACAAACATTCATAAATCGATAATATGTTTTGTCTCACTTTTTAAGTCTTGTACAGATTACAGTAATTAATAAAATTAATTCGCCAATGTGTAGAGAGTTTCAACATTCAGCAATGATCAAAGATCGTTCACAACCACTTGGATGACCGCGTGATAAATCTTTTAGGATGCATTAGAGATTTATCATTTTTAGTAAGCTACGTATAAAATAATTTTTTTGGAATGAGAAGTTTTGCCATTGAAAGTAACTGCCCATTGGGGATTCTAAAATCGTCTGTCTGTATTATTAATTAAACCATATAATTTTTGTATAACAATTACTTTTTTCCTCTTTTATTGATTCGAAAATCCTTTTCCAGGATTAAAGTATACACTTTAATACGTATTTGTGAGGTGAAGGCTGAGAACGTAAAAAAATTCGAAATTGAGATCTTTATCATTTCTTAGTTCAATATGGCACTCTAGAATTATCACATCGTGACAACATTTGTTTCATATAAAAGCTGTGCAATCTGTGCTTACGAAATAGTAGTCCGCAGACTAGTAGTCTTTGCATGAAGAAGCAACGTGGAGTTCTTAGAATTGGACTTACAATTAGATGCACCCATTATGTTATTTTCATTACATGTGTATTCATTATAAGATCAGGTATGTTTTATAAGTTACATAAGATGTAACTATGAAAATATCAATGATATGTCTTATCAAAATCTAATCTTGGACTCTTTAAAGTTTACATTAAATCGTTTCAAAGATATTAAATAATTTTATGTATATCTCTCTGTCTCTCTTTCTTTAATCAAATATCAGCTGCGCTTTGATATGTAATTGTTGAATTTTTTTTCGTAAATAAAATATAAAATCTCCATTGGAATTCTTCTGAAATCAGTTACATTGGCACGATATATGTTATTTCAGAAGTTACCAAATGATTAAAAATGTTTGCATGCTTAAGATATTCTTAACTAAAACTTGTACTTGTAAATCGATTATTTTACGATATATCTTCTATATATCTGTAGATATTTTTATATTTTTCTTCTGTTTAATCCTCTGTTCTTGGATAATACATGTAATAGATAATATTCTTGAGACTTTCATGGGTACTTTCTATTTAAAGATTATGCGTTTCACGTATCAGGCTGCTCCTCGCACTGATGAAGTGAACTGCAAGGTTCACGAAACGTTGGCATTCCAAGAATAGATCTGGACACGGAAGAAATTCGCGGAACGCATAATCTTTATGTAATAAATAATTACGTGTACAATAAGTGTTCATTATTTATTATAAATTTTTGTTTTACTTTTATTTTATAAAACTTTACTATGATATTTATTAAATTTTGTTGAATTTATTGTACAAATTATATTTTGTTTTATATATTAGGTGTACAAAAAAGTTCTGAGCTTTTTTTGTAAAATTCAATCTTTATTCGTATGTAATTGTACGGAAATGGCTTGCTGCGTAACGCCAAGCTGTTCTGCAAGCTCCTTTTCAGTTTG
>Ga0157364_1009507_pt1 | contig 10044 bp, 8 predicted proteins | sample AttsexASBM2_FD_111476 | JGI IMG/M metagenome (GOLD analysis project Ga0157364, IMG submission 111476) | Fungus gardens microbial communities from leaf cutter ant in Ribeirão Preto, State of São Paulo, Brazil - Atta sexdens ASBM2 | ecosystem: Host-associated > Fungi > Mycelium > Unclassified ... | reverse complement strand
GTATATTATTAGTCTACAACGGACAAAGGGTTAGGAGATAGGCACGTGACCTGGAAGTCATGTGGTAGAGTCTAGAGCGGTCTGGAAGGACTTAGGGTCTAGAAGGATCGGGAAGAGTCTAGAAGAAGTTAGGGTTAGGAGTGACGTCAAGGGACATGGGTTCCTCATGGTGTACACATGGTGTGCACATGTACAGCGGAGATTAAAGGTATGACGTCAAGGCATATGTAGGAAGCATAGTGGCCTTATGGAAAACACATGTGGATGAGTAATAGAACATGAGGACAGAGCATGGACTTTAGGATCAGTAATATAATGTTGTAGCATGGACCAGGACAATACAGTATATATAGTGGTAGATAGAGTAGAAGCTCCTTATCGAGTTCTCTTGTATCAACCCGGTATAAGGTTTAGTCTCATTACCAACTCTAAGGTTTTGAGTCTACAACACTACACTCTTCCAGTGTGAATAACACTCTATTCCAATGACCCATCAACCCAAGGACTAGACCCTGCACTCTTCATCAATTTCATAGAGTTACAAATGACAACCCCTATAGTATCTGACAACCCAGAGTATACACAGTGATAGAAGATTATTAGATTACCACTTTCATATTTAAGAATATAGCTACCATGTATTGTTCTTCAGTCTAGTAATCAACTTGAATTGTGCTACACTCACACTGTTACAAACTTAAGACCTTAGAGCTGGCTAAAAGAAAGAACCTTGTATAGGGTTTACACAAGAGAACTTGATAGAGAGCTTCTACTTCCTTCTCTCAAGTCCTGTGATCAATGTTGTGACCACATCATCAGATGTGACTGATGTGACTGATCACTTCTAACCCTAATCTCAGAGTTCTAAAAATAGAAAAGGTGAAAAATAAATCAAAAAGAAAATAAAAATGAGAAAGAAAATAAAAAGAAACAAAATCCACTTTCTACAATCTTGACAATACTGACATTTGGGTCTCTTTAATGTGGAAAAGCAAGTTGGACCAATTGTCAGATATGTGAAGCCTAAACACTAGTTTTTTCATTTAATATTTATTTTTCATTTCTAAACTTAGAGTTAGAGTTAGAGTGACATCAGGATCACACTATCACACATTAGTCACATCAGATGACATGGTCACAGTAATAGTCACAAGTCATGAGATTATAGAGAAAGACATAAAAGGTTCTGGAAGAATAACATTATACAACATGTGTAATACATGTTGATCTTAAAGCAAACACATGGTTGTTTAGGATAGACTAAAGAAGTAGTAGCACAGACCATAGTAGTTTAGTATATAAGATAGACAATCTTGTATAGAGTTCTCTATCAAGTTCTCTTGTATTAACCCTAATATAAGGTTCCTTTCTTTAATTAGCCCTAAGGTTATTAAATCATAACACCAATGATATACAAACTAAAACTTCTCCACCAATGGCAAAAACTTCATATAGTATTCAATGTTATGAAGTTAATAGCAGCTCCTAAAGATCCAATTCCAGAATGGAAGACAATAGTAATCTCTGTCCTGTCTGTCAGAATTATGAATGTTGGACTTAATTATTTTATTTTTCTTATTTTTAATTTTCTTTCTATTTTATTTTTCTATTTTGAAACTAGAGTTAGAGTTTAGCATAACATCACATGTCACTATTATTAGAGTTCAAGCATACCATGACTACATACGAACCACTATCTTGTATGGTAGCGCCCATAAGAGACTTAGGGAATAAATTCTTTCTTCTTCAGCAATTATGCATTTTCAACAAGATTCCGACTCGACTTTACCAACTGTGTTACTGATAAATCACACAGAGATGGACGACTCTCCAGGACAACCTCCTGCTTTCAATTGTGAGGTGAGAGGATGAACTCGCTCACCTAACAGAAACATTTCCAGAGACTCCTCGGTGATGTCCTCTGGCTGAGCAACACCTTATCACAATAGAATGGGTGATGACATGGATTGCAATTCCACAGTAGGGGACTCACCTCCTGAATTGTCGTACGAGACGATACAGGAGAAGGTACTTCGTGTCAGTAAGGTGGCTGACCAACAGGAACCCACGAGGCCAATAGGTGGATATAGCAAGGCAACCCCAACATATACATCAAACGAGAAAAGCATCATCAATGTACAGCTTTCTTACAAACCAAATGCTCCTACAGAGCCTGAATTATGGAGTGTATCGTTCCATCCCATTTCACTTCATGGGTCGATCGAACAAATTGCATTGGATGCCAAAAATATCAAGGTAACATTGGACTTCATGGCGAAATACATCGCCAACAAACAGGTAAATAGCTCTCATGCTAATGACCTCAAGGAGTTTGATGGCATGAGTGATGCCATCTGGAAATTTATATCATTGGTCTATGAGGCTAAATAGGACTCTCTCTATACTGATAATAAAACTAATACCCTTAGGTCAAAAATTTCAGCCAAATTCACTCTAAGATCTGCACCTGTGAGGAACAACATCAAGGAAAAAACTCATACCCCAATTTCCATTTCTATCGAGAAGGCACCTCCCCTTCCCCCTCTTCAAGCCAAAACCAAAAGCGAAGTCAACAGAATTTCAAAATATTTCAAGCCAACCAGTAACAAGCCCAACATGGAAAATCTCACCAAATCATATGCCCAGGCATTGAGACAGTCACCTAGCACATCTGATGTGCTGAAGATTAAAGAATCCTTCCCGGCCTTAAACACCAACCAAATTGACAGGGTCAATAGCATAGTAAAAGGAAACCCTAAACCCAAACCGCACATCCAGATGGCAATGAAAGGTCTATCCAGAAAGCAAATTATTATCCCCATGAGCGGCGACAATTCAGCAGCTTTCCTAAAAAATTCATCTGCTCATGTTTCTAACCTCAACAGACTCCTTGGAAATGCCAAAACAGAGGTTATGGTCAACTTCATTAGGTCGGACCCCATCGGATTAGTTATCACCACAAATAAGGTCACGGTCCAATCTGACCTCCAAATCATTGGTCAATACGTGAAGAAGTCTGACAACATCAACAAACTACAGGTTGAGGAACCTCGCCTTTCCCAGTCCAAGTCATACCTCAAAATCACTGGTATTCCGTATTTCCCAAATGGAAAGTCCCAAGAGCACCTCAACATTAGCAACGTAGAATCAGCTCTCAAGCAAAACCACATTTTCAATGACATCAAATTGGCCTCAAAACCTAGGGTTATCAAAGTCTCGCCAAAATCAGACATGTTAATTGTATGGATAGATATCTGGGACTTTCAGAGTGGAAAGAAAGCTAAGTGCCTCATTAACCAGTGCTTTAACTTTGGAGGATACATCGCCACTATTTGCGGTGCTAACATGAATCCAGGTATGCCCCAGTGCAAGAACTGCTGGAGGTGGAGTCACGCAACCTTCTCATGCAGAATCCAAGAGTCAAAATACATCAAATATAATGGACCTCATAAATCTGAGAACCACCATGAATTTGGGTGGTGTTGCAAGGTAAACAAAAAACTGAACCCACCGCGTCTTGAAACAAAGAGGGGTGAACCGTGTCCCCATTCTTTCAAATGCTCCAACTGTCGGGGAGACCACTAAGCCGATTTGAATCAATGCCCATTCTGGAGGCACTGCTTCAACAGAGAATGGCACCTCAAGAAATACGCCGAAATCCATGACAACAGATTCAAATCAATCTGCTCTTTGGAGAGCGATAAATAGAAAATATGATTTTGAAGAATCTCAAAGTCCTTTCCCAAAACATGTGGAAAAACCATCTCATCATCAACACTATCCTCAAGACTCAGACACACTTTGACATCATCCTGATCCAAGAACCGCCATGGTCTATCATTCACAAAGTTCCCAATTCAAATAGTGAGAAGAAGAAGACTTTGTAGAAACTGTTCATCACCCGAACTGGGTACTTTTCACTATCAACCCCTCGAACAAAGCACCTTCACCAAGAGTTACAGCATATATTAACAATTGTCTAGTGTCTCTTCATTTCTCCTTACAAACTGATATTATTAACCACACAGACATTTTGCTTTTATCTTTTACCAGTAACCACTTTCAATACTTCATCTTGAACATCTATTCAGACTCTGTTCACATGGCTTTGAAATATCTTAAGGATATTGAAGTCAACTTTGATAATATTCTAGTCATGACTGGTGACTTTAATATAAGAGATAGCCTATGGGACTCTTCATTCCCTCATCATTCATCCATTAACAATGATTTATTACTTATTGCTGATTCCTTCCAATTAGCTCTTTCAACGCCTACTAACCCTTTTCCTACCAGATACTCGGACACAGTGGGAGAAACTAACTTGACCATAAATCTGATGTTCCTCAGATGTGACTCTATCGAATTAAACCAACACTCCATTCATCCTGACTGGCGGCTTACATCAGATCATGCTCCTCTATCTGTCACCATTCCCATTGCAAATGAGTTCATTACCACCTCAAAACTCTCAATCCAACAAAACAGCAAACAGGAAAATGCCTTTATCAAGAAGGTCATTTCAGTCTTTCAAAACCTAGACACCCTCAACATCAGCAACAAGGAATGCCTTGAAAATACAGTCAACAGCCTCAACTTGCTAATCAATCAAGCATGGAATAAAAAATGTGAAGCAATCAAGAATCACAAGACACTCCAAACAATGGTGGAACAACGAGTGTAATCAAGCTATTAACGAATATAGAGCATCTAGGAGCCTGGAAAGCTGGAAGAAATTCAGAAGAGTCGTAAAAGACACCAAAAGGACATTCTTCAACATTAAGATCCGAGAAGTGGCAAGCAAGAGTTGTAGCCCATGGGAGTTGATGAATTGGGTTAACAAACACAAACTTCCCACTACTGAAGCCATCAAATATGATGGAAATCCATGCATTATTACAGATAGCCTCTGGGAAGCCCTCCATGCTACATTCAACTCAGCTCTCCATCAACCAATTGATGATGAAGTCCTTAATCAGATTGAACCTAAACCTACTACAATTTGGACCCCTTTTTCGAAAGAGGAATTCCGCCAAGCCCTCACCAAATGCAATAACTTGTCGGCTCCTAGCCCGGACAAGCTTATGTGGTGATACCTCAAAATTATTCTGAAACAAGACACATGTCTCACCCAAATCATCAATATCATGAATACATGTATCCATTTAGAGCATTGGCCAAGCCACTTCAAGCAGTCCTCTACCGTCATCATTCCAAAGCTGAACAAACAGACTTACGACAATCCTAAATCTTTCTGTTCCATCATCCTCTTAAACACTCTAGGAAAACTCATCGAGAAAGTTATTGCTGACAGACTCCAATTCCATGTCGTCAAGAACAATTTCATTCATCCTAGTCAACTAGGAGGCCTCAAGTTCAAATTGACTTCAGACGCAGGAGCTGCGCTCACTCATGCTATCCACTCAGTATGGGTAAAGAACAAAACCACTAGCACTCTAGCCTTCAATATTGCCCAGTTCTTTCTGTCCTTCAATTACCACCTTCTTACCCTCTCTCTTAAGAAAGCAGGCTTTGATCCCAGAGTCGTCTCATTCTTCACTGACTTCCTTATCCAAAGGAAAACCAAATACCGGTGGAATGAGTTCTCTTCTCTAATATACAAAGTTAATATGGGAGTGGGTCAAGGGTCTGCCCTATCCTCTATTTTGTCCACTCTGTATCTTTCACCTCTTCTATATGTTATGAACTAAAGTTCTTGGAGTCAGATAATAGAACAACTCTTGTATTGAGTAACACAAGAGAACTCGATAGAAAACTCTTCTACAAACTAGTCTATCTTTTATAGTCCTACAGATGGTCTGTGCTAACTACTGTGCACCCTACCCTAAACAACCATGTGTAGTTCATGAGGCCAACATGTGATGTCCATGTTGTATGACATTATCTGTTCTTGAATCTTCTACTAAATTCTCCCAAGTCTCGTGATCTGTCTTGTGACTTTACCATTAGGTGATTGCTGTAACAGCATGACTGATCAACCCTAACCCTAGTTGTTCTAAAAATAGAAAATGGAAAAATAAATTGAAAAGAACATAAAAACAAGAAGAAAAAATAAAATAAACCAAGTCCAACTTCCTCGACCTTGACACTATATATAGGCTATTCCACTTTGCCTGTGCAGCTGCAGTGATCTGCCAGAGATGCACGTCTAAAATCTCTTAACATTCCAGTTTCTCTTATTTCTTTTATCGATGATGGTTTATTCATCTCACAAAACAAATCCATTGCCATTTCTAATGCGCAACTCTTTTGTAGTTATAATGTTTTATTGGGACTTTTTAATCCTCTCCCACTTGACCTATCACCTTTAGGCAGACCAGTTCTCTACTCCAAAAGTTCATGGAAATACTTGGAGTTCATATTCGACCGAAAACTCACATTCCATTAACACATCGACTTCTACTCAAACAAAGCCATCTCCACTGTCAAATACATGAAGATACTCAGGAATTCATCACGAGAGATTGAACCAACTCAGAAATAGCTCCTATATAAGTGTTGTGCTCTATTCATAGCTCTATATAGGTTCCAACTATGGTTTTACAACAGAGCCCCTCTCTTGTACCCTTTAAAAATATTAGGGAAAATGCAGAGAAGAGCCACCATTTGGATTCTAGGCGTATTCAGAACATCCCTTACTGGTGGAATCAAAGCTATAGCAGGCCTCATCCCCATCAAGTTCCACCTTCACAAACTCGCTAGCAGATCCCAACTTCACTCTGCTGCCCTCCCAAAGAATCATCTCATCAAGACCCTCATAGAGAATACTCTGAATACATACTCTAAGCCGCCTCTTCACTCTATCAATTCACTCACTGATCGCCAGAAAAGTTCCATCAAAGATCACTTTGTAGACTCATACAACAAGTTACATGGAATTTTCCCATCCTTTTCCCCTCTCAACCCTGAACTTACCCCAGGCTCTAGAGTCATAGACACCTTCCAAGACCAGTTTTCATTTAACTTTCCAATAAAGCAAAAAATGATACAGTAAGGCCTCAACAACTCGACAACATGACTATTGTATCTTCTTTATTGCCACATATGGCACTCATAGTATCTGACGCTAGCATCAAACATGACATATCCACTTTGGTCTCACATATTCACATGCGGGACAAACCTCTTATCAAGACAGTTCACCATGTGGTCTTCATCACTAGCACTGAAGCGGAACTCTTTGCAATTAGATGTGGTCTTAACCAAGCCTGTAATGAAGAAGAAATCTCTAAAATAATTGTTGTTACTGACTCCATCCATGTGGCCAAAAAGATATTTGATACGAAGTCACATCCATACCAAATCCACGCCAATGCTATCCTTAAAGAACTTAGGCAATTCTTCTCCAAACGCCAAGAGAATCACATAGAGTTTTGGGAATACCCTAGCCATCTCAAATGGAATCTCCATTGCTCCACCGATAAGGACTCCAAAGTGTTTAAACCAGTGCCAGTTCTCCTGAGCAAGATCTCATGGGACTTCTGCAAAAAAATCAATAGCGACAATTATATCAACTTGTGGAAAATGACTTTTCAGGCATCGGATGGAAAAGACAATCAATTTCTTGACCTCATGGATGACAATTTAGAAACCATTGAACTGTCTTACACCAAAGGGGGCCCATGGCTCCAGGCTTTTGGTCATTCCAACTCGCTATGCGCTAGAGCTACGAGAGCCATCACTAATCACGCACCGATAGGCAAATATCGTCTATGATTCTTCCCTAAAGAAGAGTTCAAGTGTCCATGTGGGTAGTACCCAATCGAAACTAGAAGATATATCCTCTATAAATACACGAATCACAATGGGTACTGGAACCCCAGAAGAGATACTCTCAATCACTTCGTCATGTTTTTGAGATCTAATCCTAGAGCTTTCACTTTTTCTGACAATGTTTCATCAGTCACTCTGAGTTGAACTTGGATTGACTAGTAGTTTATTTCTTTCCTTTGGTCTGGGATCTCCTTTTCGATTAGTTCATTGTTTTATCTTTTCTTCCTCCTTATCATTTCCTCTTCCTTCATGTAGTTTGGTCCTTCTGTACGTAGTTACAAAGTAGCTACCACAGTCTACCTCCGCATGCTGTGCAATAAATTGTTGATTTTTTTAAAAAAATCACATATCACTATCACATATCAGTCACAGGTTACATGACATAGACTGTCACATAATGATATAGAAAGTTCTAAAGTCATGACATTATACTATATATTAACAATATGTAATATACATGGTCTTTAGAGTAGACTAAGAATTAGCTTGCACAGACCATTAGCTTAGCATATATAAGTAGGATAAATTGTACTTTGGAACTCCATCAAGTTCTCTTGTATTAACCCAATACAAGATTTCTTTACTTGATCCACTCTAAGGTCTTGTGGTCATAACACTGTTATTGTAAATAGCAAGGAAGAGTGAAAAGTGGAGAAGATATTAAATAGTTGATAGCACCAGAAACAACTGCAGTATCTGATCAAGTGGAAAGAACTTGGCTTGGAGAACAATTCTTGGAAAGATGCTTCAGAGGTTTCAGCTCTGGAATAAGTTGCAGAATTTTATCTTAAGTATCTAGGTACATCAAGACATATCTGCCACATGAACTTTGAAGCAATTTTCAAGTCTCCTACCATTGCTTCAAGTCACAGCAATCTTGGAAAGAAATGAATGTAAGGGGGCTGGCTCTTCCAAGACTTTTCTCTTCCATATTTTCTAGCTGTTTTATGTTCTATAATTCTTTTTCACATTCACACTCATCTACTTATTTACTTTCTCATGCTCCAGACCTCTTTAAACTATATACAAATATTCCTAACTATCTAGATATGTCATCTAACTCCTCATTCTAATATTCTCTTGCTATTTCATAATATTATATATTATGACTCAAAGACTTTAGAATGTGTCAATAAGAAGAACCTTGTATTAGAATAATACAAGAGAACTTAATGGAGAACTCAGTACAGAACTGTCTACCTTATATATGCTAGGCTACTGGTCCATGCTACAATACCATTAACCTACCCTAAAGGCTATGCATTATCTATAAGGTCAACATGTGTCAAATATATTGTAATAACATCATTTCTTCCTAAATTTTCTACTATGTTCTATTATGACATATGATCATGTGACTATGTGACAGTTTGTGACAGTGATATGTGATATCATACTAATCCTAACCCTAGATCCCAAAAATACAAAATAAAAGAAAAAGAAAATACAAAATAAGAGAGAAAATAAAATAAAACTAAGTCTACTGTTTATGATTCTAACATTATATAGTCTTCTGAAGTCTGCTAGTTTATCTGCTCATCTACTCATTTACTTTTCTGCACTCTAGAAACACTTGCTAATCATTCTGGCTCTCTTCTAGTTTAGTTTCTCTATTCTAAACTGTTCCTAATTATTTAAGTATTATCATTCTATGCTTATATAAACAGAATTCTGACATATTAAAATGGATTTGTTATTATATAGAGTAGTCATTATCTTCAAGAAATCCTATTCTGTTCTCTTAGGATTTCCTAGACAAACTTTGTAGTTGCTGACCATTCTGATCAATTTCCTTGTCTATGATCAATGTATATCCTCAAGTACTGTTCTAGCTCTTGATTTGTCCTCTCTATCTGTTTATCTGTCTATGAATGAAAAGCCATAGATAGCTTTATTTTTATCTCCAACATCTTATTTAACTTCTTTATCAACCTTGCTACAAGCTAAGGTCCTCTATCTGAAATTACACTCTCTAGCAACCCATGCAACTTTCACACATTATCCCTGAACAACTTTACTAATCCTTCTGTCATTGTTTTTTCTATCATCACAATAAAATGCAACATTTTTGAGAACCTATCACAAACTACCAAAATTGAATTATAGTTTCTTGATACTGGTAGCTTCATAATAAAGTCTACCAATATATGCTACCATGGTCTTTCTGGTACTTCATTTGGTCTTAATTTTCCTGCTGGCATCTCTACTCTATTCTTTATCCTCTGGCACTAATTGTATCTCTCTATATAT
>Ga0157364_1009506_pt1 | contig 10044 bp, 5 predicted proteins | sample AttsexASBM2_FD_111476 | JGI IMG/M metagenome (GOLD analysis project Ga0157364, IMG submission 111476) | Fungus gardens microbial communities from leaf cutter ant in Ribeirão Preto, State of São Paulo, Brazil - Atta sexdens ASBM2 | ecosystem: Host-associated > Fungi > Mycelium > Unclassified ... | reverse complement strand
TCTTCTTAATTAGAGCTCTATTTATACAAATGTCTCATGGTCCATGCTACTAATAATTAGACCTGCCCTATTGTCCATGCTTCAACCTCATGTTTGCCTCACTTCTTACTCAAGGCCACCATGTATACTCCATGTGCCCTAACGTTATCTTCTAGATCCTTCCATCATAGTCTAGGCCTATAACATCACATTATGTGACCTGTCATGTGACTTCCTTGTCACATGCTTCTTCATTGCCTAAAAGAAAAAGAAAAAGAAAACAAAATTCCTATAAAGTCAGAAAATAAAAGAAAAAGGAAAATAAAAATTATTCATGTCCAAAGTGTTCCATAACAATAAGGGTCTCTCTTAGAAGCTCCCATTATTCCTTGTTTCTGCCCTTCTTTCACTACCACTGCATTTGTTTTCTCAACTTCCTCTATCAGAACAGGCTCTGTTATCACCTACTGAGGTAGTATTTCCTGCCTTCTCTACCACACTTGGGGTTGTGGCAATATCTGTCTTTGTTCCTGTTGTTTAGAAACTGTTCCCCCCTGCTCTTTTTATCTCCTCAGCCTTTCTTTCTCTCTTCTACTCTCCCTCCAATTTCTGTCTAAGGCCATTGCTCTCTTAAACCACTACTCAATTAAGCCTAGTTGATTCTCCGCTTCTATCAGCTTTCTCCTTATTGCTCCATTCATATCATTTTTGAACTCTTCAATTAGCAGTCGACCCTTATACTCATATTGTCAGAAGTACAGTATAAAGTATATATATAGTACTAGCCAGATGTCAAAGCTAAGCTTGACATTGCACACTTTTAGTGTAACTAGTTCAGTAACTAGTCTGTTTCTAACATAATGTCAAGCTTCCAAGTAGTTAGCAGTTTGACTCCTAGTAAAACCATTTCCTTTAAATAGACAGTTGTTAGTATGGAAGCATGATATGGCCAGGAGTGTCACTAGAAATGGTACTAGTTACTTAGTTATACATCTCCATTAAACTGGACTGTTGTAGCAACCACTTGCCAAAACAACACTCGTAATATGCTAACTTCAGCAAAGCTCTCCAATAGACTATCTCATAGTGGTGATTACAAGAGAACTTGACAAGGAGCCCTCGCTGTATTGATCCTCTATTTATATTACAGACTCCTGGTCCGTGCTACAATAATATTACTCCTGCTCTAATGTCCATGCATCATCCTCATGTCCTATTACTCATCCATATATGTTTTCCTTAAGGCCACCATGCTTTCTACATGTGTCCTGACATCATATCTTTAATCTTGTTACGATTGATGCCTCCTGGAGACAGCATGGACATGGGTAAAGGGTATGACAATATGATCAGCTGCACCACATGTAGTCTCAGTCAGCGCCTCATGCAGAAGGTGTTGTTACCTTGCTTCATCCTTGCAGTCTTTTCATGTTTTCGTCCTTATGTATGTCTTGTTGTGGACTTATGAACTAGTACAAATAGCATAGATACATTCCTATATCCTTATGCTTTACCACTTCTATCTAATCCCTTATACTTCCTCAAGTCTTTGCCTAAGTGTAACCTGAGCTCAAGCTTAAGGTCATTACAAATCTCCACTGTACATGTGCACACCATATGTACACCATGAGGAACCCATATCCCTTGATATTATCCCTAACTCTAACTCCTTCTAGACTCTTCTCGATCCTTCTAGATCTTAAGTTCTTCTAGACCGCTCTAGACTCTGTCACATAACTTCCAGGTCATGTGCCTATATCCTATCTTTCTTCCGTTGTAGACTAATAATTATCACTACAATATATACTTGTCCAAACCCTAACCCTAGTCCAAGTCTGTCCACATACTTGTCTTATAACATGAACACTCTATGAAGCAGAGTTTACTGGGTCCTTTAGAAATTTTATAAGACTGTCAAAGCTCTGAGATCACAACATGTGGCATATATTACAAACTCCAGACCTTAGAGTTGATCAAGAGAAAGAACCTTGTATTATGGTTAACACAAGAGAACTCGATAGAGAACTCTGTACAAGATAGTCTATCTTATATACTAAATCCACATTGTTGTGGCAACCACTTATCACAATGACAAATGATAGCACAAGCAAGTAAATCTCAAAATGGATATATTGTGGGTAGTTCATAAGAGAACTTGACAAGGAGCCTCTTCTTAATTAGAGTTCTATTTATACAAAGTCCTCATAGTCTATGCTACTTCCTCATATACACCTCAAGATCGCCATGTTATATACATGTACCCTGACATCATCTTCTAGATCCTTCTACCACCTTCTAGTCCTATGACATCACACCATGTGACATGTCATGTGACTACAGTGTCATGTGCCTCTTCATCGTCTAAAAGAAAAAAAAAACAAAATCTCTATAAAGTCAGAAAATAAAATAAAAAATTGTTTATGTTCAGAGTGTCCCATAACATACATGGTCTATACTAGCTACTCCTAATCTATCCTAAATGACCATGTGTTAGCCTTAAGGTCAATATGTATTGTACATATTGTATGACATCATCTTTCTAGAACCTTCTATGTCCTTTCATACATCATTGTTAGGAATGGACTAGCTACTGAACTAGTTATGCTAAAAGTACACAATATCAAGCTTAGCTTTGATATCTGGCTGGTACTATATATATCAGAATTACAAGAAATAGACTTAGATTTTCTTATTTTCTTTTCTCATTTTTATTTTACTTTTGGTTTATTTTTCATTTTTCTATTTTTAGAACTTAAGGTTAGGGTTAGTGATGGTCACAAGTCACAAGATACATAGAAGAATATAGAACATTCTGGAAGGATGATGTCATACAACATGTACAATACATATTAACCTTAAAGCTTATACATGGTAGTTTATGGTAGGGTGTATAGTAGCTAGCATGGACCATGTAGAAAGGTATAAGGTAGACTATCTTGTACAGAGTTTTCTATTGAGTTCTCTTGTGTAACTCTATACAAGGTTCTTTTCCTAAGACAACACTAAGTCTTTGTGAATTGTAACAATATATATACTTCATACTGTACTCCTGACAGTATCCCCCTTTCAAGACATGTGGTTCCCATATAGAAGTTATATGAATAGCTGCACTTAAGGGTTATACCACATGTTGTGGTCTCAGAGCCTTGACAGTCTTATGGAGTTTCTAAAGGACCCAGTAAACTCTGCTTCATAGAGTGTCCAGTTTAATGGAGATGTGTAGCTAAGCAACTAGTACCATCTCTAGTGACACTTCTGGCCACATCATGCTTCCATGCTAACAACTGTCCATTTAAAGGGAATGGTTTTACTAGGAGTCAAACTGCTAACTACTTGGAAGCTTGACATTATGTTAGAAACAGACTAGCTACTGAACCAGTTATACTAAAAGTGTGCAATGTCAAGCTTAGCTTTGACATCTAGCTGGTACTATATATGTACTTCATACTGTACTCCTGACAACAACTACCTTTACTTTAAATGTGGTCCCAAAGACAGGAAATACAATGAGTACTAGTAGAACTTACCCCAATGAAAGAAGTAGAAAGGATAAATCCAGTGGTGGTCAAAAACCCTCTATAAGAACAAGGAAAGAGAGAAGAAATAAGAAGGAACTCAAATGTAATAAAAGTAGACAGAGGAAGAAATTGTTATAGTTGTAGAGAATTTGGCCACATTATGCAGAATTATAAAAATCCAGAAATATTGGACCAAGAAAGGAGAATAAAATATAGAAACAATAGGAACAGTGTGGACAATTTAAAAGAAGAAGATAATCTAGTAGTTCTTGACTAGATTCTTACAATAAATTTAATATACTGGCTAACTGTGTAATACAAGCTAGTATCTTGGATCTAGAGAAATTTAAAAAAGATAAAAGGACAATATTAAGGGAGGAAAAATCAAAGATGAAAGCAAAGAAAGAAGGAAATATAAGGAAAATAAAAAAGGAATCATTAAGAGAAGTAACAGTGAAAATTATGTTAAAAAGAATAGATACACAGAAGGAAATTACAGTAAAAGTGTTGTTAGATAGCAGGACAACAGAACTGGTGATAAGTTTAGAATTTGCAAAAAAGTAGGGTGTTGTAGCAACCACTAGACCAATGTCTAATAGCAGCACAAGCAATAAATCTCACAAGAGGGATATCTAGTAGGGAACATGAGTTGTGTAATTCACAAGAGAACTCAACAGAGAACCACAACAGTATTCTACTGACTATTTATATAAAGTTCCATGGTCCATGCTATGACTGTACATCATCCTACCCTAATATCCATACTCTGTCCTCATATCCATTACTTATCTACCATGCTTCTTCCTTAAGGCCCACATGTCATATGCATGTGCCTTGATGTCATACTCTTTAATCTCCATCATACATATGTGCACCATATGTATACCATGAGGAATCCATGCTATTAACATGTTCTCTAACATCACTCCATCTCTAGACTCTTTCCAATCCTTCTAAACCCTAAGTTCTTCCAGACTGCTCTAGGCCTATGACATCATGTCATGTGACTTCCTAGTCACATGCCCTCTCTCTCTTGTCATAGACTAATAATAATACTACTATCTATATCTTATCTCTGTCCTTACCAAAGTCTGTCTACACTTTCTCATCTTATAATATAGGGGTTTAAATTTAAAAAAATAAAAAGGCCTATGTATGTAAGAAACATGGATAGAACATTTAATAAGAAAGAACTAATAGAAAATACCATAGAAGTTAATATTTATTACTAGAGACATAGAAAAATGACAGAGATTGATTGGAAAACAGGAGAGGTAAAGATAACAAGGTGTCCAAAAGAGTGTGAAAAGTAATAAAGGCCAAAACAAGGTAAATTAGAGTGGCAAAAGCAAAAGAAAGAAGAAGAAGAAGACAAAAGGAAGTAAAATAATAGAGATAAAGAAGATAGCAGAGAAGTAGAAGATTTAGAATGAGAAGGAAGAAACAACAAGATTAGGAGAAGAAAAAAGTTAGTACTGAAATAATTTTACAGATAGATTAGAAAAAAATAGAGTGAAAGAATGTTAACAAAAATCATTTCAGACAGCACCAGTATTTTTTAGAAAAAAAGAATAAGAAGAAAAGAATAGTACAAGATTATTAGTATCTCAATGAGTGGATGGTAAAGAACAGTGATCCACTATCACTTATTTCAGATGTTATTGAGAATATTAGTATTAAGAAAATATTTACAAAGATAGATTTGAGGTAGGAATATAACAATATGAGAATTAAGAAGAGGAATGAGTAGAAACAGCCTTTATAACACCAGAAGAGTTGTTTGAACTAACAGTCATGATTTTCAGATTGACAAATTTACTAGCCACATTCTAAGATTTGTATATGAAGCAGGAAAAATGTAAATGGAAAGTAAGAAAAGTAGATTTTTTGGTAATAATAATCAGATCAGAGGGAATAAGAATAGAGGAGGAAAAATTAAAAGTAGTGTTGGATTGGCTAATTTCTAAATTAGTTAAGAATATACAAAAGTTTTTAGAGCTGACAAACTACTATAGAAGATTTGTGAAAGAATTTGTGAAAATAATAAAGCTGTTACATAAGTTGATAAAGAAAGAACAAAAGTAAGAATGGGAAATTAGGTAAGAAAAGTTATTTGTAGCATTAAAAAAGAGATTTACAATGGAACTAATCTTAGTAGCATCAGACTTAGATAGGAAGATAAGAATAAAGGTAGAAACAAAGGGTGGAAAAACCAAAACCAGTGGAAGTGGATAGAGTAGAAGAGTGGGAAGTGAAGAAAATTTTAAATAAGTGAAGAGTGAGAGGGATAATAAAGTATTTGGTAAGATAGAAGAAGTTTATAGTAGAAAATGATATATAGGAAAAAAAAAGATTTGGAAAATACAAAGTTGGTAAACAAGTTTATAGGAAGAATAAAAGCAAAAGTTAAGTAGCAAGAAGAGATAGAGAACATGTGAAAAGTAAAATTAAACCAGAATATAAAAGAGTTTAGGTAGAGTGAGTTACTAGAGAAGTATACAGTAAAGATTTTGTTTGAATGGAATGATAGAAAGTTTGAAGATGAATATTTAAAGAAGTTGGAGAAAATTTGAGCAAGATAGAAGAGAATGTTAAGTTTCTTTAGAGAAGAAACCTTAAAGAAGGATAATATCAGAGTTATAAATATTAGACTCTATTTTTTTTATTTCTCAATTTACTTTTACTTTTACTTTTTCTTTTTGTTGATTATATTTAGAATTGGGATTTAACATGATAATTACATGACTACATATCACAAAAGAATAGAGAAGGTTCTAAAACAATAGTATCATACTACATATTGATGACATATAATATGTATAGTCTTTAAAGTAAACAGAATTATGTATAGTATAGACTATCAATCTAGTATATATAAGTAGAATACATTGTACTTAGAAACTTCATTGAGTTCACTTGTGATTAACCCAATTTAAGAACTGTTCTTTTGATTTAATCCTAGTCTTAAGTTCATGACAGTTCTGTACCAAGAACTCCATTAAGTTCTCTTATATAAATATTATACAAGATTCTTTCTTTTGACCTACTCTAAGGTCTTAAGTTTATAGCAGTATTAGTCTCACTCTTTAAGTTATATTTTGAACTAGATTCTATCTTTATAAGTATTAGCTGTTGTGGCAACTACTAGTCACAAAGATATTATGGAATGTTTGAACAATAACAATTTTTATTTTTCTTTTATTTTATTTTTCTTTTGGACAATGAAGAGGCATGTGATACTACAGTCACATGACATGTCACATGATGTGATGTCATAGGCCTAAAACAAGGTAAAAGAATCTAAAAGATGATGTAAGAGTACATGGATGCAACATAGTAGCCTTGAGTAAGAAATGAGACAGACATGAGGATGGAGCATGGATATAAGAACAGGGCTAATTATTAGTAGCATAGACCATGTGGACTTTGTATAAATAGGACTCTAATAAAGAAGAGACTCCTTGTCGAGTTCTCTTGTGAACTTCCTATATTAGATCTACTTTAAGAGATTTACTTGTCTGTGTTATCATTGGTCTTTGTGACTAGTGGTTGCCACAACAAAAGACCAATAACAATACAAGCAATAAATCTCTCAGTAGGATATCAAGTGAGAATCATAAGAAAACTCAATAAGAAGTCTCTGCTAAATTGCTACCCTATATATACTACTACATCATGGTCTATATTACAACTATGCTTCTACTATACACTCTACTCTAAAGTCCATATGTCATCCATAAGTATACTATGTGAATACCATGTGGTAACAATACAGTTAACATGCTCCTTAATGTCATCATCTAAACTCTTCTAGACCACTTTAGGTCTTATGATATAATATCATGTAACTTCCAGGTCACATACCTTCTCTCTCTTGCTATAGACTAATAAAATAATGTTCTTCTACTAATATATAAGGAAATCTTTTCCCACACTTCTTCATCTCATAACATTAGCAAACTTTCTTCTTGTTCTGTCTTATACTATCTACTAACTATCTAAACAATTAAATACTACTCTAAAGAATTTGTAAATAATTTTATTCTAAAAAGAATTTTCTACTTTAGACAAGGTTCTAATAATACTTATTATTCTTCTGTATAGACTGATCACAAGTGGACTATAGCATAGAGCTACTATATAAAAGAAGACTATCTAGTATATTTACAAAAGATAAATATGCTTATAACATACTAGTAGACTTTAGTGTACTATGCAGCTAAGCTTTACTTATCTAACTAATATATTTCTTATGTCTAAAGCCTGGCAATTATTCTTAACTAAAAGTGATGTTATTCTTAGTGAAGAATAATGAGAAAATAAGAGAAAAAGTAAAGAATTGAGTAATCTTAGAAATGGAAATTAAGTTCTAATATTACAACTTAAGCTTAAAGAGTCAGAGTAAAAGAAAAACCTTGTATTTGTTATGGGACACTTTGGACAATTTTTATTTTCTTTTTCTTTTATTTTCTGACTTTATAGGGATTTTCTTTTCTTTTTCTTTTCTTTTGGATGATGAAAAGGCACATGACAAGGAAGTCACATGACAGGTCACATGATGTGACGTCATAGGCCTAGAACCTGGTGGAAGAATCTAGAAGGTGACGTCAGGGCACATGGAGTATGCATGGTGATCTTGAGTAAAAAGTGAGACAAGCATGAGATTGAAGCATAGACTATAGGGCAGGTTTAATTATTAGTAGCACGGACCATGAACCATTTGTATAAATAGGACCTTAATTAAGAAGAGGCTCCTTGTCAAGTTCTCTTGTGAATTCCCATATTATACTTCTTCTTTGAGGTTTACTTGTTAGTGAGATCATTAGATGTTGTGTCTAGTGGTTGCCACAACAGTATTGAGTTGATATAAGAAAACTTAATAAAGTTCTAGTACAAGCTGTTTATCTTATATACATTATGTTAGAGTTAAAAATAGTAGACTTTATTTATTTTCAATTTCTTTCTTACTTGAATTTTTCTTTTCTGTTTATTTTTATTTTTAAGAGCCAGAGTTAGAGTTTGGTGTAACTCAGTGTCACACATCAGTCACAGTCACACAGTCACACAATCACATGTTACAATGAAAGAAAATAGAAGATTCTGAAAGAATAATATTATACAATATGTTATATATATATTAACTTTAAGGCAAATACATAGTCATTTAGGGTAGGCTAATGTAGTAGAGTACAAACCATTAGTTTTAGATATATAAGATAGATGATCATATACAGAGCTCTCTATTGAGTTTTCTTATGTTACTCTAATATAAGATTCTATTTATTAATCTACTCTAAGATCTTTGAGTTGTAACACATTAAACTAATAATCTATACTTGGTTACTGTTATGGTATACTTGAACTCAAATATTTTATTTTGATTTTCTTTTTCTTTTATTTATTTTTCTTGATTTGATTTTTCTTTTTGGATAATAAAGAGACATGTGATCACAGTTATATGATATGTCACATGATGTGATATTATGAGGCTAGAATATAGTAGAAGAAACTAGAACAATAATATCAAAGGCATGGTTGAAGCATGTTTGTCTTATGATAATAATATAGCAGACTTATAAATGATATATAGTTTAGAGTAGAACTTGTACTAGTAGTATATATAGTATAGAAATATATCAGGAACTTCTTGTTAAGTTTTCTTGTAATTCTCACAAGATTCTTTGTCTTTAAGTTTACTTAGTAGTTTATTGGTTGTCTTGATTAATAGTTGCTACAACAGCTAGATCTAATCTATCCTAAAGACTATATGTAATTTCTAAGATTAACATGTAATATTTATACTGTTATAATATTATTGTTTCAGAACCTTCTATATCCTTCTTTGTTATGATTTAAGTTTCAAAGTATTAAGACAAGAAAACATGATAGAGTTCCTAGTACAAAATGTCTATCTTATATACATATAATATGATATTATTATTAAATGACAGTTATACTAACTTCTAACCCTAAGTCTAAAATAAATAAAAATAAAAATAAAAATTAGAAATAAAATGAAAATAATTAAAGTTTATTATCTTTAACTCTGACATTCTTTATATCACATAATAATGTGACAATGATATATATGACCAACCTGTGATAGTTGTAATGGTCATATCACTACCTCTTATTTCAGTTCTAATAAAGAAAATTAGAAATAAAAGATAAATAAAGATAAAAATAAGAGAGAAAATAAAATGAGACTAAGTCTACTATCTTCAACTCTGATAATAGTTCTGAACCATTTGCTTCTTCCCATTCTTCTTAGAAATAAGAAAGACTGGTAAAATTTGTAATGACTTTGATGGTCTAATGTATTTCTTCTTTATAAATATTTGTGGAATCTCTTAGGAATGAGGCTTGCCACATTCATCTTGGTTTCTTCTACTTTCCTTACTTTTACTGGTTCCTTTTCCTCCTTCTTTGATCCTTTCTCTTTTTTCAAAATCTTTACTTTCTGTCCACACATTGGTGGACCTCTCATCATCTTGACTTCTCTTATCTCCTAGTCTATCTCAGGATTGTGCATTCATAGCCAGCATAC
>Ga0157364_1009505_pt1 | contig 10045 bp, 5 predicted proteins | sample AttsexASBM2_FD_111476 | JGI IMG/M metagenome (GOLD analysis project Ga0157364, IMG submission 111476) | Fungus gardens microbial communities from leaf cutter ant in Ribeirão Preto, State of São Paulo, Brazil - Atta sexdens ASBM2 | ecosystem: Host-associated > Fungi > Mycelium > Unclassified ... | reverse complement strand
TATATAAATATTAAATATATATATATATATATATATATATAATATATATATTATATATATATATATTATATATATATATATATATATATATATATATGTATACAAAGAGAAAAAAATAAGATAATAAGATGCTGCATTTTGGAAACGCAATGAAATAATATTTAATAATGGAAAATTAGTTGTCTTTTCATATTTAATATTCTTGTTGTAAGTTAATAATATAATGTAAAATTGCATATACTGCAAAAATATACTGTAATACAGCTAGAGGAACAAGAAACAGAGAAAATAATCTTATTTTATATATATATATATATATATATATATATATATATATATATTGATAAAACTAAAATTAAGTGCGTCTAAGCGGTTATGTGCGAGCGCCTTTTATCCGCGTGCGCGCGGGCAAGATTTTACTTGATTCTATAATAGGACGAAAGTACCCCGTTCGTTTCTGCACGATTATGCAAAGGGACACTCTGGAGCCCCAGCTGCAGTCTAATTCAATTAACCCTCTTCCACAATCGCGAAGCGTATGATATTAATTTATTTTTTTTTAGTACTTACACGCAACAGTATGAAAGTAAAAGAAGATCAAGGTAAAAATAATTAGCCACATTACGTAAGGAATATTATGTTATAAAATTTGTATCTATCAAATAAATTATAGCAATTTTTTACCAATTATTGTCAAATATGAGAAGATAAATGTCTCATTTATAAATAAAAGTATATAATATTTAAGATTTGTCGATATAATGTTCGAGCACGTTGAGAACCTATGGCAGCAGTGAAACAAGCCATAAAATCCTGAGACCGATATTACCACGGTCAACATATTCTAGTGGTCAATTCCGGATTCTTATACATAGAATCCAGATCTACCTGGGATATCTTACCCTATTGTTTGCTGGATAATCTTTTGTTTTCTTCTTTTCCTAATTCATTTTCACGACTAATTTTTACTGATTAGACAATATTTGTCGAAAGCAAACAAAAACAATTAATGTGTGCTTACATTAAAATGTATCAATTAGCTGTATGTAATAAATATCAAATTACATCAGCAGTAAAATAATTTATTGTTAGCAGTATTGTTACAAAACAACAATGTCGTGTGAAATTCTTTTGTCATGAGAATCAGAGACAGAGGCACTTGTGGAGCAGAGAAGATGATAAAAAAGAAAACAGAGGAGGAGCGAGATCGCCGTTAAGAGCCAGGACAATGCGTGGCCAGACTAAATTGGGCGGTTGCACCCTTGACGCGTAAGGGGCTCGTGGAATTTTATTCCCTGTGGAAACAGAGGGAAGGTGTGCACACTCGACTAGGCTTAGAAACCATAAAAGTAAGTGGTATAGATTTGAAATGGCGCGAGATTGCTCGGACCGAAGAAGCAAGCGCGTGAGGGAGCGTGTGGGCAGCAAACGGGGGAAGGTTTGCTGCTGGAGGGTTGTTACGAGCGGTGCGTTCAATTAACGGTAGCCAGTTCGGTCCATACCGTACCACTGGTCACGGGGGGTAGTTAATGTTAGAAGCATACCTACTTACCTACAGCAATTTCTTTTTATGACCGATCCACCATCGCTACAGGGAAAGAGAGGACGCAGTTTCTCGCTAATTGGTATCGAACTATTATTCTCTTTCATTAACGACGCCGGTAACCCGAGCTTGACGATCTGCAGCCAGTATTACTACCTATCGCCTTCGCGCCACAGAATTCGGATGAGATGCGGATGAGAAAAGTCTATTGCAGACTATGAGACTACTTTATTATCGCGTCGATCGAACAGCGTGAGTATTCGTACTCTACCCATGATATATCTTATAAATAAGATTATCCATTCAATGCAACAATACAATCATATGATTCTTGATTTCAATTGAGCATCTATATATATATATATATATATATATATATATATATAAAATACATAATCGTAATCTACACGTATATATAAATAAATGGCAGAGAGAATATAATGCAACATGGAGATAATAAAGCGCTTCATAAATTCTCGAGTTCCTCGCAATTTTACGAAGTTCACATAATTTACGTGCGAGAACTCCGCGATCGTCCGCGCGAGTTATCCGAAATAAATCATCCGCGTGCGCGTGCACGTCCGTCCCAAGCCAAACAAATTTAGGTACGATCGACGGTATCGCGAGACACCCGGAGAAAAGCCCCGGCATATTACCACCCTCGTCGAATGGGGCGGCCGGAGCTACTCGGAAGATAGTAACTCGCGATCAGGTGGCGGGCTGCCTGCGCGCCTTTCCTCCCTTATAAATCTCCGCAGCACGCGATGATCGAAAAATATTACAAGAATATATCAGCACCCGTCGGCACCCCCGGCATCCGCGCTCCTTCGAACCCTGTGCACGCTTCCCCTCTCATACCGTTCGCCATCTCACCACGGTGGAACGATGTTTTCGCGCGATCCCGCACGTTAAGACGAGGAGAATTATATGGAGGCGTGAGACGTAACGTCTATATCCCCGAGACAATGATATGTGAGAATGATATGTACCCCACTAACACGATGTTGCAACTAGAAGCTGTGAATTGTGCTGATAACTGATTTTGCGTCAACTTACTGTACTTATAATCCCTGTTGAATTGAAATTAAATCTAATCTGTTAACGTCTTAATTATAAATTAAATTTTCAATAAACGTCTTTCTCAATTTGAATAAACTTCTGAAAATGATTCATGTCTAATTACCATAAATTTTAGCGGAAATACTACAAATGGTATCAAATAAATGCCCTTAAAGATTTCCATTGAAAAAAGTTTAATGCAAAAAATTATTTAGCGAGATCAAACGATAATTGCGTTGATTTACTCGCAAACATAAGAACTCTTTTTGTTTTGTTTTTTTTTTATTTAGTAATATTGTTTATTCTTAATATTAAATATATATAAATCTTCCAACCCCAATGAAGGTTTGATTGCGATTACAAGCAACGTAAAGAAGCACCCTGTTAATCTATAGCTCCTGAGGCAATTACTGGACGCAAGATTTGTACGTCGTAAGATCGAATGAGCCTCTGGGTAACAACTGACCAAACGATTCGACAATTTACCCTCGGAAGGATCGTTCGATTAAACGTACAACATCCTGATACAACCTTTGGGACACTCTCTTCAGCAAACCAATGAAGTTGCAGGGATTCTCATATCATCACTTTACGTAGAGAATGGAAAATATCTCATTGTGACTCGGTTTTTTCTGGTTTATCTGGTTAACTAATGGACTTTAGACTTAATTTGATAATGATGTAAAAATTGTGATTTTCCAATTATGATTAATCATTAAACTAATGGTATTGTAATGTGGTAATTTTAAAAGTTATTATTTACTACAAAACTATCAGTTTAGTGATTAACTACAGACAGAAAAATATAATTTTTTACATTAACATCAAGTTAAGCCTGATTATAGTTAGCTAGTATATGAAATATCTGATTCGTAAAACATATTTTTTCAGACAAATTTATAACATAAGTCAAAATTTACTATTATAACTATTTTAAAGATGTCTTATATTTTATATATCTACATTTTTTTTCTCCCTTATAAAAATATTTTTCTTTATATAAATAAAATGTAGTAAAAATATTACAATGCAGATGTTTATATATGACTAGAAATTCATTACGATCTTAAGTACTATCTTACGTTAACTCGCGCCGACATTGTTTAACATTCAGTACAACTGTTATTGACGCATCTTCCGGGATATCTTGTGCATTGTTTGCCAGTAATCCGGATCTCGGATAATTCTCCTCTCAAGAGAAGACGACAGACAAGCGGAGATCGCATTAGCGCGGTAGCGTCCAGTGAAGCAATATTCGAGGGTGCCCTCCTGACATTACGATGACCAGACGATAGTACCGAAGGGCAGTTAAACTGTTCGGAAACTCCCCAGCTTTCCAATTAAGCAAAGATCCTAGGTCCTAGGGTTAGGTCAGCCTACGCATTTGACCACGTATTTAACACTACATAAATTGTGACTCGTCCTTATTGGTCTTCAATCTAATTATCTTTCGATCTCTGACGTTCCCGGATAAACCCACGACCTACTTTCAAATGTCTTTAACCGCAAAGGGATGTCCCTTTATACGTATACATTCTATCAAATATTTTCTGCATAATTACGCTATCTTAGCGCTTAATATATTATAATACTATCAAGTTTAAAGTGCGACTCTCATGGAACTGTGTTTCAAACAACATATCCTTATATCTTTTTTTTTATTTAACAATAATATTAAATATAATAATATTTCATAAGTATAGTCGTATAAAGAATATGTATTTCTTTCTGATGAATATTTAGTTAGAATTTGATTAAAAATAAACGCGTGGGAAACGCGAATCATTTGGAGAAAAAAAATACATTAAAAATTTTTTAATTATAATAAATTTTAAAGTTAGTGTTCAGAGAATCAAATTAGAAAATAAAATTAATGCTCAAAATATCTGCTTCTGTGAAATATATTCTTCTCAACGCTATTGTACAAGACTATCCAATTATCCAAGAAACAATTCATACAAAGTACAGAGCAAAGCAATGTAATCCCTCCCGTGTAATTTCGTCATTGCAGTGCGATACTGATGCATCTCAATGGCGTCAGCTTAATGTACGGACATCGATAAACGTCCGTGGCCCCAGTCGAACACATAAACAAACATTTACATTTAATTGGCGAGTTGCGTGACTGACTAATGGCCAACCGTCCGAGTTCCGAAACATTTCGATGTTGCCACCCTTCGGGCCGGTTCATGATCCTCGTGTTGGGGAACCAAAGAGGATGAAAAAAAAAAAAAAGAAAAAATTTCCCTCACGTGCGCGCATCCCAGCGCGCGACAAGGTGTTGGATAAATCGAACCGGTATCACACGGTGCCGTATGCATTTACGATAAAATTCCTCCCACTACATCAAAGCGCTCTCGCTCGGCCGCGCGCGCTACACGCCCGCGGTATTATCGTCGCGTACGTCCATTTCCGCGTTTTTTAGCGGGTACGCGTTAATGCGGTTAAGGAGACTTGATTACCCGTATCAAACCGGATAAATTAGTTTTTTTTTACACACATTTTGTTCCATTTTTCTCGTGACAGCTTTACCAAAACGCATCCCATTCGATTAACGGACGAGTTGAATGTGTTTGATTCCGCTGAAATATGTACATATAATACAATATATATGTATATAATATGCTTCAAATCTATTGCATTTTAGTTTAACTAAATTAAAGCCTATTTTTCCTCACTACATTGAAAAAAAAGATTGATTGCTGCAGCAAATTAGATGATAAAATATGACATAGCATTTTTAATTAGCTGCAATCAATTAAAAATGCTATACCATATTCAGCCAATCTTTTCTTTCAGTGTAGAAATTGCTAGTTTGATAATGTTTTCTAATTTTTAAAGGACATTATTTTAAATAATTAAATATTTAAAAAATTAATTAAATATTTAAGTTCAATATAAATACAATGGAATTTTTTATAAAAACGTCATAAAAACATTTATAAAAATACCAATCGGTATAACGGCAAAGCAATATACTCGTAAAACTCATCTTATGGTCATCAAATTCTCACGACATATTAGGAGGGCAACTCTAATTGGTTTTACTGATGCGTTAAATGCTCGCTGCTCTCGAACGATCGTAAATATTTCAAAGCTACACGAACGCGAGCCTGTTCGATAAAGTATGTGGGACGATAGTCAAACGTAACTCAAAGAAATCTATGATTACGTCAGACATCGTTCGTTTTTAGAAAATGTGACACATCTTCAAATTAGCAAGAATTAAACTGAGAATGTTTCATTGATGATAAGTTAAGTATTAAAACTTGTTATATTATAATTCTAATTTATATTTTATAAAATTTTTTCTCATCTCTCCGACTTTTTAGGAATAATAGTTAAATGTAAAAAAAGAGAAAAATTAAAGAATAAACCGCAACAGATTGATATAATCTCTCCTCACATACGACACGATCTGCCGCTCGAATGGATTATCTTGAAAAAGCAGAAACGGAAATCGACCTAGCTGATACTCCTCACGTGCTCATGCAATAATACAGCGATATTTCACATCAAGATCGCATTCGCCGCGGGAAGAAAAATGGTAGCAGTAGCTCCCAGGCGAAATTCATTTTGACAGATTTCATACATTGAATTGATGTTTATATGTCGCGTTCGCCGAAAGATAAGCCAACAGAATAAGTAAACGTTTCCTACAGCGGTAACGTTGCAGAGCAAAGAACGGACAAAACTTTGACCGGTCGATTACCCACGATATATGTAATGTCTCTGTCCGAGGTATCAAATCCTTATAAAGGACAAAGCGGAGAAACGGGGCAATCGGTTACCTCGACGATCAACCGTCCGAAGAAGGACTCTTATATCCTTCCGTCCTGCGACGCTTCACTCTAATATGAATCGAATAAAAATCGATATAAGTATTTCCATCCCCTTTGAGACATCGTATAGAAGTGTGTCTGATCGACGATGGTGACATAAATATAGATATTATTAAATTATTATTATATAATATCAGATGATAACGCATTAATGTGAAACATTTGAACATAAATAAGACAGTTTCTAAAGTACAGCCTGATATTGTAAAAATTTTACATGAAAGCTTAATTTTTAAATTATTTTTTCAGACAAATTTTGAAACGTGGAACATATTCATTTCCATTGCAATTGTATAATACAATAATAAGTAAAACATTTTATGTAACTACGCATTTACAAAACTGTTTTTTCGACTAGCATAATGAGCTTTTTCTTTTTAAGCGGCGTTACACGCAAAACATCGTGTTTCTCGCACCGCGGCTGAATCCGTCGTCTTTCACGGTACAGACTCGAATCGAGCGGGCTGACAGAAGTGCTAACCGGATTACGGCGCAGGTCGGATGTCGCTGGTGACGGTGATATTAATTCTCTCGAATGCATCAGAGCGCGGGCGCTGATTGATTCCAAAGTTCTCACAAGAAACTAGCGCGGCGCAATACGCCGCGAGTTACGAGCGCACGTTCGCCCGCTAGTTACGCGATTTAACGCAATAATTCCCAAGGCAAGGGGAATGGCGGAATTCTCTCTGCAGGCACGAAAACGCCTCTCATTTTCACGGCGCGAAAGCTCATCTTCGTAAGCTACGAGTCTACTGTCAGACGCGACGTGCAGTTTCCTAGAAGGAAAGGTTGCGCGATGACGCACGGATTCGTTAGCATTTCATTTATGAACAACGGATATCATATAAGGAAGACACAAACGAGAATGCATCAATGCGACTGCTTGATTACGCTCTAAATATTTTCTTTATTTTCCTTCGACTTACTTTGTTACTTTTCCTTTACAAATGTATCTGCCTTTTTCTATTTTATTTTAATAATATAGATATAAAATACAAGCTATCAAAAAAATTTGTAAATTGATTTAACATTTCTTTACAAATTAGATAAGAATCTATGTGTATATTCTAGCATTTAAACAGGAAATATAAATCATGCACTACAAAAATCTTTTGTAGTATCTGTGTTTTTTCAGCTCTCCCTTCCTTATTTAAAGAAAAAATATTACATCTCTGGAATAGCTCTTATTCTAGGAAAGAAAATACTACTAGGATTCTACCGAGTTTAATCAGAGAAACAAACTGTTGAATATCTCCCATGCGACCATCGAAGAATAACATGGCTTTTGCTTGTTTTCTATAAAGCAAACATAACCATGTAGGTAGAATAGAACGGAACCTCTATTAACACCTTATTGTTACACATCCTTGAAATTTTTGAAGAAACCTCTCCATGTTCGATATTAATACAGCAAACAACAGTGGTAATAGCAGCATAAACCAAAAACATCTGCCTAGTTTTCTCTACTTTGTCTACAGTTTTTTGTTTCATAATAATCGTATATAATTAAAATAGAAAATATAAATACGCAATAGAATATTTTAAAAATTAAAATACGGTAATTTTTGTATCGTTTGTCTTTATGCTTCATAACAGATTTTACTAATATTTAAGAAAAAATTATGTCATGTTATATTATGCACTTAAATTTATGAAATAATTTTTAACACAAAAGAACGTATCCACATTTATACCGTCTAAAATAATTTCTAAGATATTTAATTATTTCATTTACGCAAAAATCAAGTTGAAATATAACGATTTTTATTCTCACAAAACTATCCATTCAGAAAAAATTTCAAATATAAAATTTTAATTAAGAGAGAAAAAGAGAAAAAGAATTGTAAGACTGCAAAAATTATATTTCTCAGTCTCATAAAGACGCCCATCATTTCTATAGCTGTGATTGCCAGCAATTCGGGACAATACTAATGAACGTAGCTAGTTACCATCTAATTATAAATAATTAGCTATAGACTAATTGTCATGCTGCCATGTAGAGAAACGATGAAGTAAAGAAGCAAAAGAAAACCGAACTCATTGTCGAGCATACGAAGAAGAAATAATCATACGATACTAACACATATTTTATTATGTATAAATATTAAATTATTATAATTTTCTTTATAAATAATTTATATATATTTCCCACATTACTTATATTTCTTATATTCATCGTTGTATTATTTCTACGTATTTAATATATATGATGCGTATAAAAAATGCTATAGCTTAATAACAAAAAAAACATCGTTATTGCTTCAAAAAAAGATATTATCCACCTTTGAAATATTGCTCCCAATCTGAAACGTATATACCTTGTGCCTGCAAAAATTTTTCGGATGCATTACTTAAATTGATATAAACTGCAGAAGTATCACGTTCTCACATCTACTTTTGCTACCCATCGAAATAACACGCGTAATTTGAGCCAGTGCGTAATACCAGTGCCAATTGTACGTATCTGCGAATCTGCCATGCAAGGGGAGCAAATTGCGGTTCACACTTTCGCGGAGGGTCGCCCCACATAGCGGATAGTTGTTTTTCTTCTTTCTTTTTCCGGAAGCGACTGCGTTCAATGGACTCCCCCGGTCAATCCGCGATTGATATAAAAGAGTTTGCCAGTCGCATCGTGGCCCTCGAAGCCCTCGGAAAACCCGCTAAATCACCCGTGCCGAGGGTAACCGGTTCAGAGATTTGTGCGCTTGTATACCGAGCCCCGATGTATCGCGAACGATTGGGCGGGATAAAAGGGATGCGTCCCGCCGAATCCCTTGAACCGATATCTCTTTTCCCGGGATCGACCTTCCTCGACGTACCGTGCGATTTCGTGGTCAGGTCTACCCGGATCAGGTAGGGGGTTTGTTGACCGAGCAATCGGACCCCTATTTGACTTAATGATCTGCAACGTCTTAACACGATAAATCGACGAGAATTTGCGAGAATTTAAATTTATAACATGAATGCAAAGGTGTAACTTCAAAAATATTTTTTGAGAAAAAATTCAAAAAATCATCTCTTTGAAGATTTATATTAATTATTACATCTATCTATTCGCTTTTATTTTTCATCAGTGTCAATGTTGTGCAGTTGTAATATATGAAATTCTAATGTTCTGTATTAACATACTAATGTTCTGTATTATAAAAATATTTACAAAAATATATATATATTTTTTTTTAAATATGAAAAATGTAAAATTTAGTATGCTGTATTAAATTTTTCAATTAGTTTTCCTTCTTAGAACTATGAGATTTTTAATAATAAAGGCTTTTTCGATACAAGAAAATGTCGAGCTTCGACCAAATGGAGCGAATAAAATGAAGGAGAAGGTTAGAGAAAAGGTCACGTCTGTGTCGAAGTATAAAGATAATGTACCATAGACGTCAATAAAGTGGACAAGATAACATTAGCCAAATAAAAAGACAGCACTAAATTAGAAAATATTCTCTGCATAAAAATAATAATAAACAATATTAAGTCAAAATATAAAGTAAAGTATAAATATAAATTTTTTAAATAATAGAAACATAATTTTTTAACGTATAGAATGCGTTCATATTAAGATATTGAGTTGTCCGGAAAGTTCGTGCCGATTAAC
>Ga0157364_1009504_pt1 | contig 10046 bp, 5 predicted proteins | sample AttsexASBM2_FD_111476 | JGI IMG/M metagenome (GOLD analysis project Ga0157364, IMG submission 111476) | Fungus gardens microbial communities from leaf cutter ant in Ribeirão Preto, State of São Paulo, Brazil - Atta sexdens ASBM2 | ecosystem: Host-associated > Fungi > Mycelium > Unclassified ... | reverse complement strand
GTAGAAAATTGACCATTGATTATTCTTCCCATATTGGACTGATTAATTTTCTATATACTTAAAACTCTATGATCGACTTCTGTTGTAAATCCTGCGTAAAGGAAAATGTGTGCGAGCAATTCTAAATACTCGAATATCGATAGGCGCATTCGGAGGGGAATGAAGTAGTCAACTTGACGCACTGCGTATCAACGTATGACGCGACGCTGACTTCTCGACGTAGTTGGAACACCAGTGTGACGCGACGCGGCGTGAATAGTTGGATTCGCAACGCGTGGCTCGTGAATATTTCGGAAATATGCCGTTTCCATCTCTATGGACCAATTCGTAGAACCAATTTGTTCATTTCAGCCTCACGTCGTCGCTGAACATATCGTTTTCTCGCCTACTTTTCAATATGTCTCAGGTATTTGAAAACATATCTATTGATATTGCGAATTCCTTCGCTTTTTCGACCATTTTTACTTCGATACGCCAACGCCATCCCGTATCATGCCCACGCCTGGAGCTTGCCCCGAGACCGGAATTTAATCTCGTAAAAAGGGAGCTCGTGAGAGATAGAGACGACACGGGACGAGCTATGAAATCTGCGCGACATGACGTTGATTATTTCTACGAATCGGACGCGCCGTCGAAAACGTCTCCGTCACCGGTCAATACATTCAATCCACTGTCGTTTATGATGCGTATTTAATTAGCAAATTTTAATAGGGGAATTCGTTTTGAGAGGGGGAAGGAGGGGGGCGGAAGATACCGCGATACTGCCTGTTATCGATCGTGTTTTTATTTTCGCAAATTAAACGAGAGGGCATGATAACGTGCGATTGACAAGAACAAAGTGCCGTTATAAAAATTTTCTCGACTCTCCTCTCAATATGAGATACGTTATAGATTTGTGCTTCCGCTCTATTTGCGATTAATTTACATTATTAATCCATATTATTAATTCATATTAATTCAGCTCACGCATGACCAAATTTTAAGCGAAACGCTTTCCCTTCTTGCCCTCCCCCTTGCTGGATGAGAGACGAGGATATAAAGTGTTCTAGTTTAATAAAATTATTAGCTTAATAATCGTACGGAAATACAAAGCTGTATATATTTATGATAAATAGCACGTGCCGGTATTCGCCGCGGACGAAAGTATTTTGCGCGTAGCAGCGGCATTAATTCAATTGCATCGAGACAGCAAATTCCATAATGAAAATATTTTACATTCTGGCTAGAGTAAATACGGGCACGGAACTATGAATTAACCAGGTAACGAAATATAATGTATTATTATTTATACACATTGAGGTCGCGTATGCACTCATCTGCGAATTATCGTTAAAAGATGGAAAATCGCCAAATTATTCGGCATATCCGTGGAATATCGATAATTAATTGTACCAACAGATATATGGACACACATTATTTCATCCAATTGACAATATCCGCTTATGCCCTTTCCCATATCAATTTAACTTACCGTAATTGAAGTCTCGCGTCCAGCTAATTTTTATTGAAAAAAAAAAACATAGATACGTGCGCATATCCTGTCGCACGTTCGTCGTTCATCGAGGTTTTTGGTGCATATCGGAATTTCATGGAACGAGTTTGACGAAATTGTTGACGAGTCAGCTCAATTGGGAAAATCTAAAACTTGGGACACAAGCCCGTTCAACATGAAAATAGATGTGTCAAGTACGACATAAATATCTTTACCGCGCGCGAACGGCCAGCCGATAACCACCTATTTTTAGTACTTATTTGCAGGCGTCCCGCGCATAATATCGATATTGCAATTTCTGCTGGCACAAGATACTAATAGCTGTTTTTCTGCGCATCTACATATCGATTCACAGATACATGCAGAACATAGTAAAGTATATAGGTAGAAGTGTGAGAAAATTTGTGTTTGCTAATTACATAGTTCGAAGAGAGAAAGAGAGAAAAAGAGAGAGAGAAATCTTCTTTTTCCTAGAATTGCGAGGAAAGATAATTGAACTAAAAACGGTGCGACGTGCCCTGCAACTGTTCATCTAAATGCTAAAACAAGTCATTGCCATTACACTCGGTACAGTTCAATTATGAACAATTACAGCAAAATTGCATTCAGTAATTACATGTGTAATATGCGAATAACTTATGTCTTTCCGATTGATCTGAATGCAACTTTGCGTCTACAGCTTTCTCGTTTGAATTTCTATTGCAAAGGGAAAAAAATACAAATATCCTCAAAGTAGCATTTAGTTACGATAGCGAATAATTTTCATAAATTTTCATGACTGTAGAAAGTTCGTATTAACTAACTAAAGAGTAAAGGAACTTTCACGAAATTGGAGTACTTTCAAAATTTTCGCAAGAGAATCCAGTATCTGATTATAATAAGTTTAAATAACAAGATATGCAATTATCATGTGTAAATTAAGAGATGGTTGTCGAAAATTTTAAAACACACTCCATAAATATATTGAAATGAAATTTTGCATCTCCATAAATCTCCATGTCAAATTCTTATAAATTTAAACATCAAAATATTATTTCCATACTTTCTGTTTTTGTATTTTTCAAATTCCACGTAAAAGTTTGAATGTCATAATATTATTTCTTTCATTAGAGAAAACATGGAAGACGTTTTAATTAGTTTGTTGAAGAACAAAAGGATATTGTCACATTTGGTGAAAGCATCCCATTTTCAGCAATGTAAAGTGCTTTCGGCTTTGATTTCATTTTACGATTTTTATATATATTGTATATAATTTGGAATATAATTTGGAATTTTGTTGGGATAGTTTTCTAGAAAAAGATTTACTATTTTCTTTAAATATGCTAATTGCATTTTAACACAGCTCGTCTTTGTCAGATATTATTTTATACTTTCTCGCGACGTTTTTGTATTGTCTCTCGCTGTCCGCATATATTTTCGTTTACAGTTGCGAATCGCCGTGTTATTTTCTTATAAAAGATGTTTCAGTTTAATATCTTTAAAATGAAGTTAATGCAGTATGCTAGCTAAATTATATTGCTACGTGGTTGGGAATTTCGTCTCTCTGGTTAACTTCATCGAAAAATTTTATGTAGAAACTTTGATAAAAAAAAAAAAAGAATTTTTGCATCCAGATAGCCTTGTTGCAACGCGTTGCTTTTAGTCCAATTATCTTTCCATTGTAAAACTTTTGTATACGTTACGTTGTATCCAAGTATATTGATGCCATGCATATCACTGAAATTTTGTCGTTTATTTTACTACTCCACTCTGGTCTTTTATGGCGTCTACTATTATTTCAGTTTACGATCTCTGTTAAAACCGTGAGAGATTAGTATCTTTTGTAATACGAACTGTTATCAATTAAATATATATTGATTCTATCATTGTTGCAAGACGCGTTATATTAACAATGGCGAGAGTAACTAACGTGATCTTTTGTCGGACTGTTTGTTGTAAATTACGATATTAGTTCAAACTAACTTCGACGTAAATTTTAATGGAACTTTCCAATCATATTCAGTTTACAGTTACATGTTTGATAATGACGAAGTATAATGAACTTCAAAATGGCAGTATACACGCATGAATGATATGAAATGTATATTATAATTTCACCAATATTATATATAATAGTTAAATTTTAACGAATGGGAAACTATTAGAATTAACCATTACATTAAAGTAAACGTTCCATTGACCGGACATGTATTTGTATATATCCGAACATTTGCACAAAACTTTATTTGTTTGTATTATTAATAATCTGAAATCCTATTTAAAATATAATAATATTAATTGTAATATATTAATATTAATTGTAATAATATTAATGGTAATCTTTATATACGATTAAATTATAATATTGCAATAAAAAAGCATTTGAGAGATTAATAATAATAAATTTTGTATAAGTGTTTCTCAACACAAATTCAAAAACAGAATAATTCTTCTTTTTTTGTTAAAAGAAGCAATCTTTGTGCAATCTAATGTGTCGTGGACTTATCTGATAGTTTCATCTAACTTATTCATTCAGAAGTGATTCGCTAATCTTTATTTTTTCACTAGTATTCATTCCGCGTTTTATACGCTTGATAACGCGTAAAACTGATGCGCTAACTCTTATTGCCGAAGTTTATGCGATCCGACAGATATTCTGCGAATATTGGTGACAGTACTTTAAAAAGAACGATCTACGTAGCCAAATGCAACGTGCCGTTTTATTCATTCTTCAATTGACTTGTGAATCCATCGTTGCACACCCACATACCGAAATACGCGCGGCTTTCTTCTCGAAATGAATATTTCTGTATGCCAAAGCACAATAGTCTCTCGCAATAGCCGGCATTTTTCGTAGTAACTCTGAAAGCTTATCCGATTCTGTTTCGGCAATCTGAACACCCATTGCCTACCTTCAATATTGTTGTTGTTCCACCCGTCGCGCTCTTTTTTTTCGAGTTCCATTTGTGCTTGTCACGCACTGTCAAAAACACGTCCGAAATGAAATTTCTATCACGCTCTTTATTCCAACGAGAATATACATCTATTTTAATTTTACCTTCAGCCTTTGATTCTTTCCCTTTTTCTTTTTATCTTATTTCACATTTACTTGTTCAATATTGATAGTTGAAACGCATAGGAACAGACATTGTTTGATGTCGACATCGCACGTGATTTTTAGAAGGTACAGCGCCAAAATTATGCGATATATTGTTATGTATTTATAATTTGTTTTAGATTCAGAATTACGGTGATGTTTTAAAAAAAAAATTGTGACATTTATTAATATTTATAATTTTCATAAATAATGAAATTGTTGATTTATCTAACATCTGTCTAACAGAAATAGAAATAATGATCATTGTCTGCGCATTATTTGAATACATATTGCCTTCCTAGGATTTATGGCACGTTCTGCGTGTCATCATATGTAATCTCCTGACAATTTCTCGTTTTTCTCTAGAACGAACATCACGATCGATATAACGTCTGTGATAATACGCCCCAATGGTCGCACTGTATACGAATTCGTCTCGACGAATGTAGAACATTAAACTTTATCTACTTCACATTTCATTTCAGGTCAACGATTTGATCTATGCTTAATAATAAGACATGATTTTTGAAAAGACATTTTTGGGAAGTTTAGTTTATAGTAATTAATTTCTTTATAAAAGCTCATACTTTTCGAAAATACAAGTAAATCATTTAACAATACATCGCTACAACTTTATGCAAGATATGAAAAAGCCAATTAAAAAAATAGAAAAAAATTGAAGTGCAATTTCTGTCATAATAAACATATAAAACAGTATTATATCTTGCGCTCATACTCGTTCAATTTCGTTGGCCTTGCCAAGCTGTCGCAACAAAAGGCAATTAACTTTGTTACTTCGCTCCTCGTTGAAAGCTGCGCTTTCTCAATTTTCCCCTCACAGAGATTTCCGTTTAGCCGTTTGGGATGGCGTCACTATTAAACTTACTTTTCTTCTACTCGAGAACGGACTAGAGCCTGTCGGTGAGAGGCGGATATTGGAATCGTGATATTTTCATTCGTAAAAGTTTGAAAGCGAATATATACCTTCACATAGAGAAAAGTCGTTTGTCCGTGAGGCAGCATGTTCTGAAAATGACGTGATGTGGCAAACAAACTTCGAATTTTCGGATTAGCAAGATCGTTACCGTTAATATTCCACAAAATTTCGCATGCATTCGCGTACAGGGTTCATTCGTATTTGAAACTACACATGTACGTGCATGTCGCAATGTGTGACGAGGCTTTATACGCGTTAGAGTTATTAGTCGTACCCATCTCTTTTTTTTTTACGCGTGACACAAATGGTTAGCAACACACGCAGCCATAAAACATTTTTAGTGCGTCAATGAAAATCTGTATTCGAAGTAAAAAATTTTCGCGTTGTTCTGCATCACAATAATATTTCGCAATAAATCATGATTTAGGATAACCTTGTTTTGCTTCTCGATTCTTTTTTTTTTTTTTAGAAAATACCACAGCCGTAAAGTCACCAAAAGATTTATAAAAGATTTCTCGTTTTGAACATCAGGAAAAAAAGAGCTCTTGTACGAATGACACATAACGGTCGTAAATTGCGGTTTATGAGCTACGCTTCGACATTCCTCTTTTGTTTTCGATTAACATTTTAAAATGCGCATCACCGCACAAATTGCCATCAGAAAGGATCAACCGGGAAATCCGCCAAGCAGGCCAGGTCGATAAAATTCGGCATAAAGACCGCGGATTTCCGGAGCACGTAAATTCGGTTCGGAGAGTCGTACACTCATTGCTAACATAATTGTATCGCGTCGCATGTACGTACGTACGTATATCGTGTGTACGTTTACCCGAACACAATATTTGCGTTCTGTCGGTCTTTGAGAGAAAGCTGTACAATGGTCCTCATCCAAAGCATCGACCGCATGACGTCGTGCCTGAAACGCGAATAAACCGTTTGCGATGCAGCTTCCAGAATTAATTCATCTCTTGCCATAATGACTATCGAGCGTGTTGCGCATTATTCATCAGGATCTCCGACTCGATCTAAAATTATTTTAGTCCGTTTACTTGGAGCAAGTTCCATTTTAAAAAGATTAGAACTTTTAGATTTTCCCTTTTTCTCTCTCTCTCTCTCTCTCTCTCTCTCTCTCTCTTCCTTTTACAGATTAAAATTTCTTGATAAATTTTTTTTGTTGATCTATTGTATCATTATTAAAGACATTGATGACAATTTAAAATTAAGATTTCTTAATGTGAAATTATAATCGATATTTTGTTTATAACAATAACGAACATATAATCAATAAATAATGCAATTTTTCAATTTTTTGTATTACGTGTCTTTAGCTCTAAGTATTTAAATTTATCTTAGTTCTTCTTTACTTCGAAACTTATCCTATTAATCCTCTTGAGATCCAAAAAGCAATTACTTTTATACCCACTAAACTATGTACTTCCTCTCGGATGTGAGATCTTAACAAGGCACTTTCAGCTTTAATTGAAATCATTTGTCATTTATATGTAATTATATTTATTTATTCTTTGTTAATAAAATATTCTTTCTACATTCAAAAACAACGTAATAAAAGAAATAAATTGCATTTTTAATGTCTTGCGTTTTGAAAAAGTTGATCAAATAAAAATAGATTAATTAGCTGGAATTTATTAAATAATTAGTAAACATATAATTGTAAATTAATTAATCAAGTTAAACAGTTATTTTTTCCGACACTTAAAAAAATAAACTTCAGAAGGCATCACTCTTTGGCATTATTAAAAGTAAATTCACGTTTGACGTCAGCATATTCAATGAAATTCCTCGCTGCTTGTTTTGCGTAGTGTCATTTTACATCGCATTAACGGGAAAATAACAGAGGAGGGTAATGAAGAGAATGCCGGCGCAGATTTTCTTGCGATCGTTTTTCTTCACCACCTTAATGGAGGACGCCGGGCGCGCGAGCATGAGATTATTTGCGAAACAGCTCCGAGAGCAGGAATCTCGTTATGATGTTTCTCGAGTAACACTTCGTTACTTTTGTACAGTAGGTCTCGGTCACGTATTTTCATTCGTCTTTTATTTAATTATTCTCACCCTTTTCCTCATTTTCTTCCATCCGGTTCTCTTTTGACGATGCGAATCTGATCTTTCTCTTTCTGTCTGATCTCTCTCTCTCTCTCTCTCTCTCTCTCTCTCTCTCTCTTTCTCTTTCTCTCGTCGGATGTTTATAAGCCATTATTATGCCAAGCGATTTACAAAGTCGTCGCTTAAAACTAGGTGTATAAAGACAAAAAGTTTTAAAAGTTTTAAATGTCCCGTGTTGATTAGCAAAATTAATTTTTTCGTGCTTATAGTACAAAGATGTAACACGATACAGTATTAGTCTTTTCACACTTTTGCAGTTGTAGATACAATACAAGAATTGTCGGAATATATAAAAGAATTTTGACCCGATCAGGAACAAATCATAGCATTTTGCACAGGGAGAAAATTATCTGACAATATACGACAACTTTTTCCATCGAGATTTATTCCCTGTTAAACAGATTCATGGGACGACAGGAGCGAAACGCGAGCTTTCTCCGCACGGATTTTGTGCCCTTATCATGTCACGCTTCGTTACTATCTAGCAAAAGTGGATGAGCCGTAATCTCATGCTGCAAGAAAACGGGGCTTGTGCCGTTTCGTTGCAGTCTCTTTGACGTTGCAGGTGTCATCGCGAACGAAGATAATACTAGGATATGCTTCATCTCCGCGGAAACTTGCTTATTTCTCCTCTCGCATTTCCAATGAGATTCACAGTGCTTGGCCTTGAATTCATGTACTGAGACAGCATTGTTTCTTCGTAAATTCGGATTATCCATTTAACAAAGAATATTTAACAGAAAATTTGAAGATAATAAATGGAAGATATGTATTATTACAAATTTTAAAATCAAACATTTTAATCGCTCTTTTATGAATCCTTTATGAATGTTAATGAAATGTTATTACAAAATTGTTATTGAAATTGAATTTATAATTATAATTTATTATATAATTAAATATTTATAGTTAAATACTTATTATAATTGATTACAATTTTATTATATTTTATTAAAGAATTTATTGTAAGTATAAGTTTCTAAAAAAGATTTTTTTTATTTCCCACATTCTCACATCAGACACTCTTTGTTATTCTCATATACATTATGTTTTACTTTATTACGTTACATAGGAAATTCTTGACTTATGAAAATAATAAATTATCCGATTTTGAACAGAAAGGCAGAATCCTTACACACATTAAAAATCCTTAACATTTTTACTGAAATAACATTTCCTGTCTCTCAATATATTTATTTTCTCTGTACACATTAATTTTATTAAATATCTTGTTAAAAAATAAGAAAACATAATATTGTAGTAAAAACAGAAATAAGAGAAATGATAATAAAAGAGAAGAGATTGAGAATTATTAAGAATTTAAAAAATATAACATATTATATAGATTATATAATAAAAGTTATTATTTAATAACACTGTTCCACAAAAAATACTAAAATGGCTTCAGTCATTTCTCATAGTTTCTTGGATGCTAAATCAGGTTTCCAAATTGTTCATCACATATTGAAGTTAATATGCTAAAGTATTTAAAAAATAATCCTTTCCTCACCTTTAATTACCAATTTCTCAAAATTGTGACATAATGGAGCAATTTGAAAATCGAATTTGTATTCAGCGTTTAAAATATTGGGAAATTATTTGTCTCGATTCCATGTTTAAAAAAATATTATTATGGAACAATATAATCAATAAATAATATAAGTCTCTATATTATAAGTTTTAAAGACTTAAAGGTCAGAAAAGATTTTTAGAATTAGTCGCAGTTATTGCGAATGTTCACGAAAAGAGAAAATATTTCAAAATGATAGAAAGAGTTCTAAAACGATATCTAGCAGAAAATCTCATAGGTCGAGTTAAAAGGGAATCGTCGTTTACAGCTCTCATCGTTTGATGTTGCAGGTGTCATCACAGGCGGGGTGAGGCATCGTCTGAGCGGCGGTTCCGCGTCCGCCCTGAGCTACGGGGGCGAGAAGTACGGCAGAAGTGGAAGGTCCGGCGATGGTAGGACCGGCGGCGGTAGGGAGAAAGAGGATGACACCAAGAGTGCAGAGAACGTATCCAGAGGGGTTTTACCCTCGAGGCAGAGCCTCTTGGACCTCGTCAGCGGTAAATTCATGGGCCGACACACACCCACTCACCACTACTACTATCAGCAGCAGCAGCAGGTTGGTTACCGTCCGCGATCGCGCGATAAAATATTCGTTTCACTGCCACATTCGCTGAGGAAACTCCCGAGCAGGACATTTTACGAGTGAACTCGCCGAAATTGAGCACTTCGATAGTCGTCAAATATTTCCTCGAATCTGATTTTGAGTGGGTTTTCTATTTAAATCTATGTATAGACAATATATATATATATATATATATATATATATATATAGAGAGAGAGAGAGAGAGAGAGAGAGAGAGAGAGAGAGAGAGAGAGAGGGGAGTGTGAGATCTCTCTGTGCTATGAG
>Ga0157364_1009503_pt1 | contig 10047 bp, 4 predicted proteins | sample AttsexASBM2_FD_111476 | JGI IMG/M metagenome (GOLD analysis project Ga0157364, IMG submission 111476) | Fungus gardens microbial communities from leaf cutter ant in Ribeirão Preto, State of São Paulo, Brazil - Atta sexdens ASBM2 | ecosystem: Host-associated > Fungi > Mycelium > Unclassified ... | reverse complement strand
TTAATTTCGATTTAACGTATTTGTCTAATTCTTAGAGATAAGAAAGAATACAAAATGAAGTAAATTGAGTATAAAGTAATTTACATTGATAAAAATAGGCATTTGATGTCAAAATAGCAACAAATAATGTCAGTTTGTTTGCTATTAAATACTTCCGAAAGTACATATCTTCATTGCGAACAAGTGCAAGAGCATCCCGATTGCTGCTGAGCTTCAGCTGTGCGCGTTTTATCACCCGTTTCGGAGAAAATCGCTCGTGCGTGAACGGGGCGCGAATACAGCGAGCAGTTATCGCATCGGAACATTGAGGGTCGTCGAAAATTCGGTTGCAAGAGTCAGCGCGGGGCACTCGACGGGGCCCGGCTGAGGGTTGCTTAGGAGAGGGGAACGATGCATCGTACTGCACTGCAATGCACCGCATCCGCATCCGCATTGCAACCGTGCAGCATCCGTTGTTCGCGTGTGCGCGCGCGCGACGATGTGCGTATATACGGAATCATGCAAATGTGATGCGTATGCGATGCTCGTGTGGCCCATGACGTCTAGTGCCCTGCCGATGACGTTTACTGCAACCACGCCCTGTCCGTGCTCCATCCGGCGTCCATCCTGGACAGGCATCGACCTCCTTAATTACCAAGGATTCGGTTAACGATCCGGCCAATTATATCTTTCGAGCTGGATGAGCGCGATGACCATGTAAACGTAATTGACAATCGATGACGGATCGAAACGACTGCGACGTACGAAATTCAGTAGATTTCGATTTTAATCGCAAGCTCGTCATGCTGTGAGTTGAAGTGAGAAGATATGGTTTTTCGGCGCAGAATATACTTTTCAATAATGTTCTAATTACAGTAGAAATATAAATTATGCAAATATATATCGCTCCCTTACTTCAAAAGTGATATAATTCAAAAAATTAAGCTTACAGATAAAGGAAAAACTGTCTTCAGATTTGACTGAAAATTATTGATGAATTAAATATTACTAATGAAACGAATATAGATTCTTGTTATGATTAAATGTCATTTTTCACAACTTAAAAAAACCATCCTTTTTAAATTAATGATTTATTAAATTAAATTAATTCACTTTTGATAATTAATAAGATAATGTTTATTTAATTTTATGGTAGTAACTTAAAAATTATATTTTTTATGTTTTTGTGTTACTTTTAAAATGAACGAACGATATCATTTCTTTCTCTTTCTCTGTCAATAATGATAATTGACTCAAGCGAATTTTGAGAAAGAAATATAATAATTCAATGCCGAAATGCCATTGTTAATTAACGATATCTTCCACAGCGATTTATAGAATCGATAGCATTTAGTGGACCGAAGAAAAAAAGAATTACCGCTGTGCAACTACGAAGCTAATGCGCAGAGAATTGTTCTCTGCAGAGCATGGAAAATATATTATAAATAAATAACAGACCAAAAAGTTTTTATCTACATATCATTTCGATTGATTTACAATATACATTTGACACTCGATAGGATTTTTACATCGACAACGAATACTCGGAGAGTCCAGCGACTTGATACTGAATGTTAATAAATTTTTCATACTATGACGAGACAAGAGCACTAAACGATAATCCGATTTCCTCTCCGCGATCGCAAGTCTTTTAAAATACATACATGCAGAGCACTTCTAGTTTCATTAAAATCCTAGAAATTTTTATGATAACCACTCGTAAATATCCCAATAGATTATATCGAAGAGCTTTATATTATTACAGGAAATGTTCCGCTTTCCGCTTCATTAATTTCATTTTATTCTCATAAAATCCCAACTTCCGCTTGCTCCAATCATAACAATATTTATTAACAGTTCTCAATCTTGATCCAGATTCCAACGAATAAATCCAAAGATAAATATGAAATCAGCTAATGCGAGCCAATACAGGTTAGACGTAAATTCATTATATATATTTAAAATTTGAAAAAGATTACAGACATTTCAATCCTTTCGATTGGGTCTTCTTCAGTGTCTTCTTCAATGATGACAAAATCCGTTCGTATTGAATATGAGAGATAGAATACAAAATTGGAGTATCGTTAACATACATTCATAATGTGATTTCAATGTTATTTGTCGTATTTAATAGAATATTCAAATCATTTCAAATTATCTGTAATTTAATAATGATTTCGAGTAAGTTATTGTATTATAAATCAAATCAATTAAAAAACTTACGATAATCTGTTAAAGAAGACGTGTTAGCACCAAGACGTTCTAAGAGTATGTGAGAGGTCAAAATCGATTGTCGAATGAATATTTACTAAATGGTCTAAAAAATTTTAGTATTTATGAGATATAATCGGAAGGGTAACATGCTGAAAAGATCGCAAGAAAGACATACCGTGAATTTACGTGTCTCAGGAATCAACACTCAACAGTCACGAGGAGAGCTTTTCGAAGGCAGTTGAACGTGTCGTTCGCCGCGACATTTTCGCAGACACTCTTAAATTTGGGAGCTATTGTCGTGCACAACGAAAGGAAGACGGAAGTCGCTCACTTGGCAGAAGTAGCGATATCGTGCATTATGGTGCGGGCAATGGGCGTGAGATAGAAGTCGAAGAGAGTAGAAAGAGCCATGGTATACACGTAGAATAGGGAGCATTTCGTATACCGAGAGAGACTCCTGAGACTTCGGTCAGACCAGAAGCGGCCATTGTTCGTTATGAGTGGCTATCTCGCTGGACATTTCCGTACCCGAGTATGTGCATATGCTTCGCTACGGCCTACCAGATATTTTCAATGCTCGAAATTTCTATCGGATGTATCGCCAGAGTGTCTGACTTACCGGCAAGATTATGTTTGCAAAAATGTGTACTCTTGCCCGCAAAAAAAGAAACGTTCGATACATAGAAGAGTGTAAAGTCTCTTGAAAATACGCAATTCAAATGCCATCTAACACCTTGATGAACATCGAAATGTGTAAATGTAGAATAGATTGGATATAATTTTTTGGTAAGATAGCCATAATGGATGAAGAACCGCAGACAGGAATATCAAATTTATCGAGTAAAAAGTGTAAGAGTCTAAATAATGCAAGTTGCGCATGGAAATAACTATGAAGTGCAAGCGAAGAATTCACGAACGTGCGCATTTATTCGTTCTAGACGATCGTTTATCTAGAGACGTCGAAGGTGAAATGGTACCGAGCGTTGCGCGTCTTTTTCACCAGCGAGGCTGCTGGCTCACATTCGGCTCACCTCGGTTTTACAAGAAGTTATGTGAGAGATTGTACGGACGTATCGTGTTAATCTCCGCCATTTTTCGCAATACTACGCTGGACACCGATCGGATAGCGACGAATGCGAGGATTTTCTTGAATCGCGTTTTTCAAAGCCTGAGGAAATTTTTCATTTCAATATTACTTTAAAATTGTATCAATTATTTCTTTAATTGATAAGCAATATCAATATATGTAAAATCATGAATCTAAAAGCTGAAATACAGACTTTTTGCATAACACGTAATGCATAAGAGAATCAGAGAAATTAATCCTTAATTTCATGGAAAGAAAAAGTGTTGATTCTTTTATGTGTTATGCAAAGCTTGTCTCAATATCCTATATTTTTATATTGTATTACATGAAAGAGAAATGGCAATTGATTGCTTTTAAAACTAATAAAGATTTTATACCATGAAAGGAGGTGAGAGATTAGAAGAGTGACATACATTTTCTGACAGAGAGAAACACAAGAGAGAAGCAAGATCAATTTAATCTCATTAAAAGATTCTAGAAGAACTTTCTTCCCCTGTCGATGCACTTTTGAAGATTAATGTACGTTAATGATCCACAGAATTCACGTTTGCTTATAACCGCGAAAGTGTGAAATAAAAGCAATTTTTTCGTGAAAGTTTTCTTCTAGAATAATTTTAATATGCAATAAAAGCGTTATGAAAATATAATTCAATAAAAACTTATACAAATTAATGTGTATTCATTCGCATATAATTTCTAATATTTTCCAAAAATTATATCAAAATTTATACCAAGAAAGACTCTTTAGTATAAATTCGTGGGAGGAAGAATGTCGTATATGTAATACATTGTACGTAGGTTGAAGGAGAAAAAGAAAAAAAGATTGCACAGGCGCAGAGGACAGTCTGTCAGAACCGACTACTCGTAGAAATGCGATTGATTATGATTTATGGCAAGGTGTTGCCAGACGAACGATTTCGGTGTGTCTTGTGATTCGGAAAATTTAATTTGTCGAAGGGAAAATCCGGCGAGGGAAAGAAAGAAAGAGAGAAAGAGACCCTAACGGTAGTTTGATCGAACCTTTTCGACTTCGTCTGTTAAAGATTTTGCTCGATTCCTTTTCTTCAGACCAACATATAGCTGGTTATCCTTGATTTCATGTAAAAATGATTTCTAAAAGCCAAGACCACGTCTTGCAGAATTATTGTAAGTACAATAATGTCGCAAAATTTCGCAAGAGCGACTAATAAGGTATCTACTAATAAGTACCTTCTAATAAGGTATCTTCGAACTGGATTACGACAGCGACATAATGTTTCTGAATTCATATATAAAACGATTATTACGCGTACACATTGACATATTTATCGCACTCGAGGGTGGCCTTTCCATAGGGCTAAGGCTCAGACATTAATTAGAAAGGCGGAACTAATTACTCGATCCCTCGAATATTATGAATTAGCCTTACAGTGTGTAATTCACCGACTAAATGTCGTGAATAAAGTGTCGCGATGGTATTAATATTTCATTTCGGCCGGTCCGCTAAAAGTGTTCCATTTTAATTAATAATTCAGATGATTTATCTTATCTACTAAAGCATCGTCTTTATAAAGTAACATTCTGGTCATTCAAAGAGATAGATAATCAAAATAATTGAAAATAAAATATCTTAAATGAAATAATTATTCTGGTATAACAATCAAAACTGTTCAATTTTTATAGAATAAAAGAGAAAAGAGCTATTACGTTAAGTAGTTCGAAGAAATTTATAAATTATTCTGTGCTTTTCTTCTATTGATTTTTTCCATAGTCTACAATATCACATGCAGAATATTTTCTCTACAAAAAGTCAACCTGCACTAGCTCCCACGTTTTACAATTCGGTCCGAAAATCGAATCGTCCTCAGAATTGCATTGCGACCGCTAGTATTTCGCTCCCATTCGGTCTGTGTAGAGCGAGGTCGGTCTTATTCAATATTAAGAACTCACTACCACCGCAGTCCGGACAATGCGTCTCACTATCACAGCTGTCGACCTGGACGAGCACGCCAATTGATACCCCGAAGGACTCGCGAATAGTTCCCTTGAGACTCACGCGCTCGCTTTCTCTCTCTGTTTCTCTTTTGCAAGTCCTTTCCACGATCCCACCGAATTAATTCTACACTCGCGTCGCTCCAAAATGTTCTTTTTACGACGATTATAAATATCAGAAATTCCTTGGGAAGTAATTTAAGCGGCTGCATTAACATAATATATTTTCGCTTTCGTAATGTTAGAAATAAAAATAAGATACATTCATGTTGACATATCAAAATAATTCTGTTATAACGTATATGATATCTAATCGTAATAATGCGCAGATATATGGAAAAGATGGGTTTGTTAAAGTATCTAAAAATTTAGTTATATAGTTCTGAAAATCATTTTTAGAAATTTCATCAAAATAATTATATAGAGCGCTCAAATTGATTGCTGGAATGTTAAAACTTTTTGCAACATTGTTCATTATGCTTGAATGTTGTATATTAAAATGATATAATTATTTTAATGATTTGACAAAATTATTTTCAGATTTGTATCGAGCTAAATTTTTAAATACTTCAGCAAAATCATTTTTTTCGTATAGATAATGAAAATAATATCTTTTAAATATAAATATCATTACAATATAAAGATGTAATGTGATATTATTAACATTCTTCTAGAAATTATTTTAAAAAATTGTATTTTTCTTAATGTCTTCACTTCATTTCAAGATCTATGTTGTTCATAGTTGATCTATTATCACATGAACGTGTCAGCATGTAAGTTTTTTGTGAATAGGTGAGAAGCATGAACGTGTAATTGGTTTCGATGAGAGAAAGAGAATGACCACTTTAATGACTGGGTAAATAGATTAATTTAACAACTTGGACGTTTAATGATCGATTCGCCGGTTTCACGCACTGGCGTCCTTTTAGCAGGGGCTTATATACGTATATTCTCGTGCTTGCACTAACTCTAACATCAAATTAAACAAAATCGCTCGCACTTAATCCGACGATTATTCTTAATCCGACGGCCGATCTATTAGTTTCATCGCGAGTTACGATATTACAATTCGCTCGTATAAGTCGATAAAATACGACGTTGTAACATAATTATCGTATTGCAAAATTGAGCAAGATGAGTCCACGAGAAAGAAATCCCAAATAAAGATACTATAAATAAAAGTATTTAATTATTACTTGAATTTCTAGAAAGAAAAAAAGTTTTCTTTATGTGCATGAAGAAACTGAAGGTTATTATTGCTTCTATCGTAACACGATATTTGCGTTTTTCAGCACTACGTGTGAAATAATCATAGAATGACGTAAATCGCGGAGAAATTCAGAGCGGTTTCGGAGAGGAATGTATATCGGCCCGTAGGTAGATACACGAGAACCGGCAGGCACATCGCGCTAAGATGGACGATAATCGTCATTTTGCCAGTAAAGGGCACTCAGCTCGCCCCAAATGCATGCAAAGAGACCCGATGCACTCTCCATAAAATCCCGTGTTATACGAGATCACTTAGGGCAAGCCCTGCCTAACGAGCACGCCGTTACCTTACGGCCTCGCTTAATCGCGCTTCTACCAAAGCGACGAAACTTCGTTGACTCTTCTTCTTCGCCGCATTTTCGCCACCCTGTTCTTGCAAGTCGTAATTCGAGCAACTTAGGTAACAGCGTATTTTAACTAAAGTAAAATTAATTTATAAGTAATTGAATTAATTTATAAAGAAATCTTAAAATTTTAAAATCTCTTGAAAATATCAAATGATAGAACAATACGGATAACTATGAATCATACGACAATTGTCGTAATTAATGGGTATAAATTTAACAAATATAATATGATTTTATTATTAAAAAGAATTACAAGAAAAAATATATCCAAACGTTTCGATTTTTTTTGAGTCATTCTCAACGAAAATCGTAACATATAATCTTACAAATCATCATTGGAACTTACAAGAAATTATATACAATTTTCCGTTCAAAATGATGATTCCATTAAAAATTGAAAAAGAATCGAAATATTTGGATGACTTTTTCTTATAATTCCTTTTAATAATAAAATCATATTATTTACTAATTTATGTGCACCAATTACAACGAGTGTTTCTTATTTAATCTTATTGTTTTTATAGTCTTTTAAGATGTTTATTAGCATCAATATCTTTCAATTACTTGTCAATTTAATTTGTGATGCTACTATCCCAGTTCAGTTTAAGATTGAAAATAATTTCGACACGCAATTTATAAAATTAGATATATATATATATAAAAATTCACATCAAAATATTAAGCAAAATCCAGTTCAAAATGATAAGATACACTTTGATAAGATATACTTTATCGTTATATTTAGTTATGTATTCACACGCGGTCTTATGACACTTGTTTAATTTATATTTATATTTTTTCTATGAGCTCAATTAAGCGATTAATACAACTAGCAATATTAATATAAGTTATGTTCTTAGAAAATAAGATAGTTTGAGTAAAGCAATAATGCACGTTGTAATATCAATTAAAATCATGGAGACACATTATTAATGCACATTGCACGAATGGTGTAGCACGTTCTTGTCCTGATTGACTCTGTAATATTAAACGCAATCCAAGTTAGTAGACGGAACTCGGTGATGACGAGAGCGTATCGAGGTAAACGGCTCGTCGAAGGACCACGGTAGATTAAACTTAAGTAATTTTGGAGATTTCGTCGACGATTAATACGAGAGGTTGACCGATTATTAATTGGTGATTAATTTCAAATCGCGCAGATTCCACCGTAAACATAGGCGCTGGGGATTACAAGCGGGGCTTCCAGTGTGTCTTCTCGACGCGTTAACATTAGTCATTAACGAGATGTAGTTTACCGTGCATGGCGAATCCGTCCAAGAAAATGACTTCCATAAAGTCGGGTGAAATAATTGAAGTTCATGATTAAACGACATAGGCTAATTATTTCTTTATGAGAAAATAATTATTTAAATCATTTAACTTAAGAACTCGATATTTATCTTTAAGAACTGGACATTTATCCTTAAAAAATGGAAAAATTACAATTATCTTTTATTATAAAAAAAGCGATAATTTGAATATTATCATAAATGTGAATCAGTTAATCCTAAGTTTAACTGAAAGTGTAAGTTATATTGACCGTGCTTCGTCATGGCTTTTTGTTCATTTAATTATTCCTTCATAGGGGATCTTATTGCTTTGGTTTATATGTCATTTTTTCCGGAGACACGGTGCTTGGTGTGTCGCCGCACGGCTCGAAATTTGTTTGCCTTGTTTTACGGCGGAGACAGGTTGCATCGGCTGTCTTATTGGATTCCGGCACAATCACGAAGAATGAGATACACATGTGCGCGAAAAAGTATAGATCTGTCGCATGTATATACGTCACGGTGTTATATACGTGTGCATGTATTTGTATATACCTTCATTTAGTTTTATATCAACCAGAGTCGGGTGTAGATTTTGTCAGAATATTAATGAAAATAATATAAGTAAATAGTAATGGATGCATTATTCTTATTTTTTATATATACACGGAAAAAAAATCTGATTGCATAAGTTGGAAATCTGGAAGATTCAATTAGAAAGGTGTATAGAAAAAATGGTTTTGTTGAAATACAGCAAGAAATTCAAAAAAATTTAATTAGATATAAATAGAGAGACGTAAATAATTTTGTAGAACCATCATAATAATTATGTAAGATACTTTAACATAATGCTACAAAAAGTGTTGACATTAGCTTGAATGTTGTACATTATTACTTTGATGGTCTAACAAAATTATTTTTAGATCTGTATCTAACTAAATTGTCAGATATTTTAATAAAACTGCTCTTTTTATACTACAAATCAGGTACAATCGGTACTTACAATTATGAAACATTCTAGTCAATACAATCAAAAATATAATTATGATAATCAGAATTATTAATGCGATCAAAATTTATTTATATTTCTTGTTGATATAATCAAAACATTTTTCTCAGTGCAATGAAAATTTCTAAAACGATTATCTACAAAGATTATCTACATAAATTATTATATATCATTAAACCTTGTTATAATTTACCAATAATGGCACGAAGCTATTTTGACTTCGTTAATGCATCCCTTCTATATTTCTGGCATACTACTTGCTCGGCGTTATTACAGACACGGCGACTCATCCTCCGTCAATTTTGCCAGCGGAAAATACAATCGTACGGGGACAGAAGAGTGGCAGGAGGTAAAAGGAAGGTAAGATAAGACGTGAAAGTGGAGGAGGGAGGCACCGCAGGACGAATAGCAAGCAGCGTCTCGTGGGAGTGTGCACCAGGTGTCGGGTTAACCCCTGCGGCTTAGATGTCTTTAGGCGACGCGTTACCCTGTCGCGTCGTAACCAGAAGGTGGTAACCAATCGGTTCGTAAGGTCGGGCTGGGATCGGCTAAGAAATTCGAAAGCGGCGGAACGAAGACGGAGAGGGACGTCTAGACGAATGAGAGTGTGTTGTCTACGTGACCGAGGAAAGTCATTCTTCTTTGAGATATCTTGTGCGAGGTGATCCGCGATGCTGTGGATAATCGGAACATTTGTGCGAGGCACACTCGAAATAATTCGTTTTGTGTATTTCAAATTATACACGGAAAGAATGATCTTGCTCAAGAAATTTAGCTAAATACAAATCTAAAAATAATTTTGGACCAAAATATATAAATATATATAAATATATATATAATTTTGGATACAAAATAATTATGTAGGATGCTCAAATTGATTGCTAGAATGTTACATTTTTTTTT
>Ga0157364_1009502_pt1 | contig 10047 bp, 3 predicted proteins | sample AttsexASBM2_FD_111476 | JGI IMG/M metagenome (GOLD analysis project Ga0157364, IMG submission 111476) | Fungus gardens microbial communities from leaf cutter ant in Ribeirão Preto, State of São Paulo, Brazil - Atta sexdens ASBM2 | ecosystem: Host-associated > Fungi > Mycelium > Unclassified ... | reverse complement strand
TACATATTTTATTATTTAAAATATCAAAGAGATAAAAAAGTTATCAAAATATATAAAAGATTATTTATTTATCTTAAAGAAAAAGAAAAGTAATTCGTGTAAATCGCATTACGTGAAACACTTTGCATATGCGCGATGCATTTTTTTTGCATCGTGTGCCTCTGGATAATGTAAGTGAAGAGTGAAATAAAAAAAATTGGACTGTGAAATGTGTTATTTTAGAAAAAAATGAATTATATGCTGCAAAAGATTCATTTCTTTTTTTAAAGTAGTAATATTTTAATGAAAATATTAGAATTAAATATTAAGAGATCGAAGAAATTTTTGCAATTAATGCATTAATGCGAATCGGATGAATGTGGTTAAAATTTAAAAATACAAATTGTACAATCAAAAAAAACAAAACAGTGTTAAGATAAGATAATAATAAGTAAGATAATAAGTAAGAAAAAAGTAAATACTGCCGGCTAGGCTGCAGGACTTTACTCAGCATTATCGTTAAGATAAGATCGTTATCGTTCTGGAAAATAAAGTGAAAAGACACAAGGAGATGATTGAAAAATATGTGAACATCCTTCTGGTTTGAATATATTTAAAAAAATAATTCAATCAATTATTTATTACTGTGTGCAAATTAATTATTACTGTTAATTGCTATTTTTTAGATGTCATTAATCCGTTTACTTAAAAATTCGTAATTATTTTGTTGTAGAGATACTCAATTAAAAAATAATAAATATTATGTTCTTTATTATCTAATAATCTAATTGAAATCTATACAGTATTTTCAGGCTTACTACGATATACAAATATTTATCCAATCGATTTATCGATTGATTAAATTAAATTCTTTTATTGATATAAATATAATTTTTTTCAATTCAACATCGATCTTAAAAGTGATTTATATTAATAAATTATTTAAAATACGTATTAATAGCAATCGATGGAGCAAAAGCAGATAATCTATATTAATTATTTGCATAAATTTTGAGATACAATGTTTAAGTACTATCACATCTAATTGTTTCTACAAACATTGACTTAGCTAATATAAATAGAGAGAACAATTGTGCATAAATAATTTGACTAAACAGTTTGTTGTTTCTGTCGTTCTATTTTTAATTGGATCACACAAATGGAAAGGCATTATTTTCTTCTTGAACGTTATTTTTTTCTCTAACGTTAAGTCCTTTATATATGTATAATTAGATTTATTTTCCAGTAAAAATTTGATATAAATTTTTTCGTAAGATATTATTACTTATTCGTAAGAAGACTACAATTTAAATATTTAGCAGAATCTAATAAATTTAAATTAATTCAAATATATCTATCTTTTAGAGATTTTTCCATCTGTATTCGAAAATTTCATGATGATATAAAGCTTCGAGTGACCAAGACTACATGAGACTTTCAGAAAATACTCTATTCAAGTTCATTCGCGAGCTGTCCTATCACGAGGAAGCCAATGGCAATCATTCATTTCATTCTTAATTGATATCCTTTATTTCGATTTTTCAATTCGTTTCTTTTGCAATGATAGTTTAAATAATTAAGATAGAATCATTTATTTAATAAATATTTATTTATATCGATTTATTTATATCGATTTATACCGTACTTTCATTTCACAAACTTGTTTAACGGGAAACAAGAAAATCGAATATAATTCAAAAGAAAATCGTAAATGAAAGACCACTAAAGAAACTTAATACTAGAAATGCACCTTTAGGACTTGCTATCGTTCTCATGAAAAATATATAATTAATTTGACAGAAGAAAAAAGAGACTCACCTGTTCGGTAGACTTTAACTGACTGAACTTTGTCGATCTCCAATTTTCGAGTATCAGAAGGCAGACGTATATTTTACCCACAGTGAGCTTGTCTCTACCCAATTCTGGAAGAAATTGCAATCATTAGATATTGCAAAATATATCTTGTTGTGGATAGCGAAAAGCAAGTTTTACCTTCATTTTTAGGTAGCAAAAGGTCCAACATCTTTTTCGCTTGTAAAGGCCAAATATTTCTGATCGTGTCTCGCAGTTCTTCATTGGCTTGATTCATTTCATCGGCTGGAACAAAATGAAGAATTGGACTATTTGTATGATTAATTGGTAGTGTAAAAAACAAAACGTAAAAAAACGTAAAAAACAAGAAATAAATGTATAATAAGGTATTTAAAATATATTCTTGAGGCTTCCACGGATGCTTTCTATATAAAGATTATGCGTTTCGCGGGTTTCCTCCGTGTCCAGATCCATTCTTGGAATGCCAACGTTTCATGAACCTTGCAATCTATTTCATCAAGGCCAGGAGCAGTCTTATACTGAGCTGTTCCTCTGGGCCTTTTATATTACGCTACTTATTGGAGAGAAAGAAGAGAATTATGGAGAGAAAAGATAGGGGAAATTGGTCAGTCTTCAATAACGGGAGAATAGTTTTCCATATTTTATTTTTGTTGTAGCCATTAACTCTATTAGATTGTTAGGGTGTTTTTGTATCTCTATTTGCTTGTCTTTCTTGGAAAGTATGATGTAATGTTGGCTATTGCGGTTGTTTTATCAAATAATATTTGATGTCTTATTTCGATGTTGTGTTCTAATAATGCTGATTGTGTGAAGTGTTTTAGCTTGATATCACATTGATATTCTTTTATTCGTAAGTTGACTATTCTCCCAATTTCTCCAATGTATACTTGCCCGCAGGAACAAAGTATTTTATATACTCCGAGTTGAGGTTTCTTAAGATCTTTGGGATTTCTTCTATTGTTCTAAGATTTGTTCTGGATGGTTTAAAGATTCGGATATTGTGTTTATTTAATATCCTTCCAATTCGATTTGTTCCTTTGACATATGGAAGAATGGATAGGATCTTTTCGTCTTGTATGTCAGAGACCGTCTTGTTTGCATGTTTACATGTTGATTGTTTTGATTATGTCTTTTTTGTCGTGTCCGTTTTCCTGTAAGGCTAGTTTTAAATGATTGAGTTCTGTCTATAGATGTTCTTTGTCAGAGATGGTGAAAGCTCTATGTACAAGTGAGTTGATTGCAGACTGTTTTGTAGTGCGACTCGGCATGTAGGTATCTACCTGTGTGTGTTGGTTTTCTGTACATTTGATAACCTAATCGTTAGATTTCTTAGACAAGAACATGTAGGGAAGTTTTCCGTTTTCCTCTATGTCTATAGTGAAGTGAATATTTGGATGTTGTTTATTAAGAAAAATAAGAAATTTACGGAGTTCGGGTCTGCCGTGTCTTCATTATGAATGTGTCGTCTACATAACGGAACTAAACTTCTGATTTTGTAAGTATTTTTCTAAGGGCCTCTTTCTCAAAATGCTCCATGAAGATATTGGCGATTACAGGAGAAATAGGAGATGCCATTGCCGCTTCTAAAGCTTGTTCATAAAATTAGTTGTTATAGGAGAAATAATTGTTTATTAAGCAATGCTCTATTAGCGGGATCTCGGAGAGAACTTCATGTGAGGTCTTTATTATATTTAATGAGTCTTTTATTGGGACTTGTGTGAAAAGAGATTCTACGTCAAAACTTACAAGCAGATCTACAGGACATAGTCAGATTTTTTTGGATCTTTTATATGAAATCCGTTCAGTTAGTTATGTGTGATTCGGATTTTCCAGTGAGGGGTTATAGTGTTTGTGTTAGGAAGCGGGATAAATTGTATGTCGGGGAGTGTATGATGCTGATAATCGATCTGGGGATATTTGGTTTGTATGACTTTTGGAAGCCCGTATAGTCTTAGTGAGAGAGAATTTGTAGATTCTAATGTTGATTTGATTTTACTGGAATGTTACTTTTTTCCACCAAGATCTAGATGTTCTATGCAATTGTATTAGTTGGTTCTTTGTCAATCTTTTTGTATGCTTTGTTTGAGAGAAGATTCTTCATCTTTTTCTTATAGTCTGATGTGTCCATGATTACTGTCGTGTTGCCTTTATTGGCTGGAAGCACGATGATGTTTGTGTCCCTGTTCAGGTCTTGGAGGGTCAATCGCTCTTGTCTAGTGATGTTTGATGGATTTAGCTCTGGAAAGGATATTGGTTACTTGTCTGCAGATATTATCTGCTTGTTCTGATGGGAGTCGGTAGATGGTTGACTCTATTTGGCTAATAATCTCTTCCTTTGGAATTTTTCTAGGTGCCACTGCGAAGTTAGGGCCTTTGGCAAGCCCAGATATAATATCTTGAGATAGGTCTTTGTTGGATGAGTTTTCGACGTTAAGACGTAGAGAGAGTTGTGGATTTTTGAGAGACAAGATTTATATATTTCTGTTTCTTTCACAGGATTGTGCGTGAGTCTTCATGATTTGTTCGTACGTAATACGATCTTTACCAGATATCATGCCGCAATGATAGGAACAGGTGGATTTTAAAGATTTTATGGAAAATCTGGACTATTTGTAACTTAGTGAAATGAATACATTCTTTGATGAGGATTCTCTTCTTTCTCTTCACTACTCCAGTAGCGTAATATAAAAGGATCGGAGGAACAGCTCAGTATCAAGCTGCTCTTCATCCTGATGAAGTGGACTGCAAGGTTCACGAAATGTTGGCATTCCAAGAATGGATCTGGACATAGAGGAAATCCGCAAAATGCATAATCTTTATAAGGTATATATTTGAAATATATTATTTTCTGGTAATGCTATGATGTAATGTTAGAAAATATTTTTATAAGAATGAAAGATGTATTTTTTAAAATATCTTCGACTTCATTACACATGAAAGATACAAGAATTGAGAAAAATTACATTACTCAACAATTGTTTTCTGCAAAATGATAGTAACCATTTCCCTTTTCTACGCCACATAAATTTCTATGGTCTCACCGCATCGCATTTTTATGCTGAGATTCTCGCGAATGAGGGCGAATAATGTTGTTGTGAAATTCGCCTTGCCATCACTGTCCACTGGCATATTCATTCTGATGAGCTTCTTATATGCAAGTCGATTTGGGCACTTGTTGCCAAACCCCAACGGCGGATCTATATTCTTTAGCATATCATATATCTCCTTGTAGTGGATCTTGCCAGTGGCGTTTGGATCATATTCAGTCCAGATCCGCACAAATTCGTCGAGATGATGTGCGCCCAGAATCGACGAGTCCCGCGTAAGATAATCAAAGTTATCCATGATGACGGCGACGAAGAGATTCAGCATGATGAATGAGCAGAAGAAGATGAACGACACGAAATAAGCATAGGCAATGTTGGAACCGCAACCGTCCTGTTCGGACTTCTCGGCTTTTGGGTGGCAGGGATGGCCCTTTACGCAGGACAACATAATGTTTGGCCAAGCCTCGCCTGTGGCACACCTGAGAAAATCACATATTGAGCATTTCTATTACGCTTTTCATGTTACTATATATCAATAGAAACGAGAACTGTGAATATTTCAGCAACCTAGCGCATTGCATACGCCAGAAAAACCGCAATTATTATGCTAATATTCTCAATCATGCAGATCTTCCAATTCTAGTTAACCGATAACGCTTAACAAAGTTGCTATGAGATTAGTTAACTGCGAAATTAGTTATGGCGGTTTGTTATACCTGAGAATAGATATCTACAGCTGTACAAATTCATTGTTAAGATATATTAGGTGTAGTAAAAAGAAATCCATTATTTTTGCATGAAATTGAATGGAAAAATAATGGATTTCTTTTTACTACACCTAATATATATATATATAATAAAAATAAAAATTTTGTTTTGATTGATTCAACATATCAATTCATTACCAAAATGTTTTGGGATTTCAATTAAAAATAAAATTATATAATAACTCTTATTACAAGAAATATTTATCTCTTTTGTGCTGTTAAACAATCAGAAAATAAATTAATTTTATTGTGAGTAGATTAATCATAAATATTTAGTCTCAAGTATAATTTGTTTGTATTATACAAACAATCCCAAGTATTATTAAGCAGCATCTCTTTGCAATCGCAAAATAAATTGAATTGAAAAATTACAAAAGTCCATGCGATATTTTGGTGAATTATGACATTATTTTGCAGCGCATATTAAGTTAATTTAATTTTTATAATTTCCTCAGTTTCTACTCTTTAATCTAATTCTTCTTCTCTTTATAAATGCTTTACAAAATTTATATATATATATATATATATATATATATATTTCATATTTGCATATAGGAATTATATAGAAATAAAAATCATTAACTATTTTTTAATGTAAAATTTGTTTCAAAATCGTTGTTAAGAATTAATAGCAATTTTTCTAATACAATTTTTTTAACCGATAATGTATTCATATATCTGCTTCGAGACTGAGGAAAGCAAGTAATTGGGCTCTAGTCTCTTTGCAAGTGCGGCATGCATAAGGTTTAATATTTTACGCAACGAAAGGCGAGCTAGATATTGCGAACTTAATACAGCGAACTCAATTCTACACGAGACTGCTGTGTATTATTCTGTTTTCTGTCTTTGCTCTGAATATGTCATGTCGTATAGCCTGATTTTGCTTTTGTGCTCGATTTAGTGCTGTGAACTTTATAGTAAAACATGGATGGATCGAAGCGAAATGGCCTGTTGTGAACATACATCCGTAAATAATACGAATTGAATAATTAGAATAATTAGAAGACGTCACGACTTTGGGACATTCAACGTGAGAATAACACATTTATTGGGAGTGTGCATTAATTTTAAAGGAGATGGCATAACCAGTACTATCGCATCGGGAATCATATTGTTGCTATCTTCATGTTCAAAGCACCATCATGTGACTTTTTCAGTATGTGTCATTTTGCTGAAATGTAAATAATATTGTTTTTTTGAATATGTCGAATTTTGTGCCAATAAAACGCAATTTGCGGGAATCTTTGCTTTTTTGCTTCCATTTGAAGAAAAGTGCTGCTGAAAGTCAACGAATCGGAAGCTTATGATGATTATACAATATTATCGATTTCAACATATGAGTACTTGTTTCGACGCTATATAAAAAAAGTGATTTTGACACGGAAAACAAGAAACATTCAGGTCAGTCGAAAAAGTTTGAAAATGAGGAAGCTTTACTCGATCAAGACCCGAGTCAAATGTAAGAAGAACTTGCAGAATCATTAAATTGATTAATCAACGATTTCTAGACGTTTGAAGGCCATTAGAATGATTCAAAAGCAAGGAAATTGGGTGCCAAGTTGAAGCCGAGGGACGTCAAAAGGCGCAAAATGACTTGTGAATTATTGCTTCATAGACATAAAAGAAAAAATTTTTTACATCGTATCGTGACGGATGATGAAAAATGGATACGCTACGATAATCCGAAGCGTAAAAAATCATGATGCAGGCCAGGTGAACCTCAACATCGACGGCAAAACCGAATATGACGCCAAACTCATGCTCTGTATTTGGTGAGATCAGTTGGGTGTAGTGTATTATGAGCTGCTCCAACTCAACGAATCCATCACTGGGGAACGCTACTCACAACAATTGATGCAATTGAGCCGAGCATTGAAACAAAAACGGCAAGATTATGCAAAAAGACACGATAAAATGATTTTCCAACACGACAACGCTCGGTCACATGTTGTGAAACCGAGGAAACGTTAGAAGCGCTTAAATGGGATATTTTATCATATCCACCGTATTATCCAGATTTTGCTCTTTCCGATTAACACTTATTTCGATCGATGACTCATCTGAGCAGCACTCCCATTCTTATGAAGATACCAAAAAATGGGTCGATTCGTGGATAGCTTTAAAAGATGTGTCATTCTTTCGACGTAGAATCCACCTATTACCAGAAAGATGGGAAAAAAAGTGGCTAGCGATGGATAATATTTTGAATGATCAATTTGTAACCATTTTTTCACAATAAAGCCGTATTTTTACAAAAAAATCTCTTAAAATTAATGCACACTCCCAATAAAAAATGGTTTAATATTTTTAGACAGGATATATTATAATATTAATATTTTAACTTAAATGTAATTTTAATAAAATATTTGAATATTTTTTGAAAATTTTGATATAATTAAATCATTATAAATCTCTTTGGGTAGTAAAAATATCTAAGAGAAATTAAAATCTTTGAAATTTTTTCACAACTCAGACAAAATAAATCAATGCAATCAACTTGTGCAATATTTGCGATACATCTAATGACACATAAGTGATTCAATTAATTCCTCGTCACGTAGACGTTAAAAATCAATCTGCTTTCGCATCACAATCTGAAGAAACTTGTCTTCTGCATCGTGCTCGTAACAAAATGATAAGTGAGCTGATAAATAGCTTGCCGTAGGTGTTGAGCGTGAAAGCTCATTTGATTGTTTTGCAAATCGCGCTGATAGTCACGTAGTTAAATTCAATGGCTAAACAGTGAGCTAAATTCCTCTTGCGTGGCGTTACTTACCGAAAAAGTAGCATCAGACTTTGTATGAAGCTTTGGAAATTGTTGTGCTCCGTAATAGAGATATCATCCGGCTTGATGGTACCGAATTCCTGAGACCCACAGAAAGAAGAGGGCCGCAGCCAAAAGGCACAAGCGGCATTATAAATTTGTGTCACCATAAATATACTTTTTTTTTTAAATAATAAAAAAATATCAAAAGTAATTGGAATGTCCTCTGCTTTCTTTCTCGCTAGATGATCACTAATTTTAACTTCTGTATCGCTTCGATCACGGTTTCGTGTATGCGTGTATAATGAATATTATAGAAATCAATTCTCTAATTACAGTTTCTCATACTTTTTCTTTAAATAAGAACACGGTATATTCGAAAGAACTAAGGTATAAACAAAATTTGTTAAAACAAATTAAATTATGTTAATTTACATCACTAAAAATTCTGATTTCTAAAAAAATTTATTTTAACAATATTTTAATAATTAAGTTTTTGCGGATGATTTCATATCAGTTATAAACAAGTGTAAGTTTATGAAAAATACGTTTGTGTGATAAAATACTAACTAATATTTATTATAAAATTTATTCTCTCAAGCATTACCTTAATTAAAACTTCAAGACTTTAATTTAACGCAGGCACTATAGGACTGTTACTAATTAGGATGAGTCACAACAGATTAATATGTCGAGCAGCTTATTCTCATGCCAGCAAAGTATTATTGTGGAGATAATTTACGACCACATTTTTATGTAATATATTATATATTCCTTTCAACTTTTCACTCTACGGTCGATGGTATCTCCCATCAGTACCGTGCAAGATCTTTAACAATTCTTTTTGGGAAAAAGAATGGCTAGTGATCAATATATTGCAATCATACTATAAAACTATTTTCCTTTATAGAAAAAGTCTTTTGTCATAAAATATTTAAATGTTGTAAAAACACATTTAACGCAATTTTTCTTTTATAATGATCGATACAAAAATCTTTTTAGACTTCCATGATATCGTAGATTCCTTTTATAATATTCTTTTATATTATTCTGCGAATCGTAAAAGATCGCGACGATAAATCAGCTGTGCTAAAATCATTTCCCTCTCACATACGAAGATAAATTTTGAGCAAACAAATAAAAAAAATATCTTTTTACTTTTAAAATCGTTAGCTTATTTTAGAAAATGTTTTTATTGTACAAAAGATAAATGATAATTGGATTAGCCGATAAGTGGCCAGAGGTCATCTCATTCGTCGTCGAATCGGCAATCAATCTAGCTGCTCGATTAATCGAAAAAGCAACTTAAAATCGGCGAAGAAGAACTGAAAGTTGTTGTGATCATCGATCGCTATTTCTGATTGTTTGATATATTGCTAAAGACTTAAAAATGGACAATTTCATGCCAGCAAAGACAGGGTCACTTAATGGCTACCTGGGGGATCTGCTGTCTGTCACTTAAAATTCCCAATCTGCAAAGTTACGCGTGTCAGAAATTACTTCAAGATCACTTTGGCACATCGTTTCTCATCCGATTCGAAGCTGAGATAATTGCACGGTTCTCGTTTTTAGAGAAACATCTAAATGACGTTGCTCGCTAGTGATAGTTCTTTATTTGATAGATAAGCCATCGATCATTGAAAATCATTTGGCCAAT
>Ga0157364_1009501_pt1 | contig 10048 bp, 3 predicted proteins | sample AttsexASBM2_FD_111476 | JGI IMG/M metagenome (GOLD analysis project Ga0157364, IMG submission 111476) | Fungus gardens microbial communities from leaf cutter ant in Ribeirão Preto, State of São Paulo, Brazil - Atta sexdens ASBM2 | ecosystem: Host-associated > Fungi > Mycelium > Unclassified ... | reverse complement strand
TTTATCTATATTTATATATTATATTTTTTTTCTATATATATATTTTAGAAATATTTTCTTGAGTTTTGTTACTGTCTTTACAGTATATTTTATATATATATATATATATATATATATATATATATATATATATATATATAAGAAAAATATACTTATAAACAATAATATGTTAAACCATTTAGGTAAATAATATAAAATAAATATAAAATCACCATTATAATCAGAACTTTGGTTAAGATAGTATTTTTGGTAATAAATTCTTTAGTGTTTCTAGGATCTCATTTTGGCATTATTATTAAATTAACGACCATTTTAATTTGTCACTATTTCAGTTTTAGTTTATTACGTTTCAAGTTCGGCAGTAATCGACGCACGGTTTATAAACTGGAAAATATATTTAAAATTTAGAAATATTAAATTTAGAAATATAGAAATATTATTAGACTAAAAGTTCGGTAATTTAATAATTTTATGTTTATTTGTATTATTCAAATAAATCTAATTTAACTTATTATTTAATTAAAATATTCAAGTGTTCACAAAAAGTTTATGGATAGCAGCAGTATACACACATATATATATATATATATATATATATATATATACACATATATATATATATATATATATATATATATATATATATATATTATGAGAAGAATTTGAATCATAATAAAATAATAATCGCATATCAAGATATATGATTGAATGTCAATTTCAGATCGGTGTGAGTGTACTCTAATTCTGCGATGCGACTTGAAATTGCAAGAAACAGGCCATGCAAGCGAGCGACAATAAAAAAAAAAGGGAAGTAAGCATTTTCGCGCGAGTCTTCGTTTAACCAGTGGGTAAAACCCGTTATTAAGATTACGGCTGGGACGCATGAGTAATGACATCCTCTTTATTTTCAACGGCGCTTCGAAGAACCAAGCGTTACTAGCTGATAAATTACCTTCTTCACTAATTGCTCGAGCCTTCATACCGCGGTATTTTGCTTACGTGCGTTTCATAGCTCAGAGGCTGCAATGAAGATAGAGGATAGCGCCAAGTAAGGGGACGAAAAAGAGAGAAAAAAAAGATAAAGTAAAAAGTGCAATGCGAAAGGTTGCGAAAAGAATGTTCTAAGAGAAAAAGAAAGAGCGAGCAAGTGAGAGTGAGTGAGTGAGAGAGAGAGAGAGAGAGAGAGAGAGAGGAGAAGGGAATAAAAGAAGAAAAGGGAGGAGGGAAGGTGAAAGAGATGATGCGAAAAAGTGTTTGTACGAGAAGATTGAAAACGAGAAAATGCATAGTGAAAAATAGGAAATGCACGGAAATGAGAAATAGGATAGTTCAGAAGCAAGGGAGAAGAAAAAAAAAAGGGCAGCATCAAATATAGGAAAAGAGAGTAATCAATGATATGGATTAGATAAAAGTGCTATTTTTCACTTCATGGAAACAAGTTGACAATTATAGATGTAGACAAATAGAAAAATATGTAAAAATCATAATTTAACATTTTTTTACTAAATTATTTGAATGAATTCGGACAAATGATCAATTATAAAATATTTGATTTTTGATCACATTATTTCTATGATTATTTTATTATTAGGTAGAGATAGCTAAGTAAGATACTAATTCTGAAATGAATTAGTGCGTAAAAATTTTTATTTATAATTTCCTCGACTTTTTTCTATATTATTATTTTAAATTTCTATAAATTTTTTTCATATTTAAAATTTACAAAGTTTCACATAGAAAATCTCTTCTCTGAATGCATAAAAGGTACGTAAAAATAATATTAATAAAATAATGTTATAGTATAAAATATATCATACTATTGAAAATATTTTCTCAATGTTTCGAAACTCTGTTTTTGTAATCTATAATCATATGTAAGGTAATTGTAATATTTTCTTGAAATATCTCTATTTTAAAAATATTTTTCTCATTTATTCATTAATACAATCTTCGATGTAAAATTCATATGTTCATATTTTCATGTTATTCATCAATGCAAAATTCATATGCAAAATTCGTTGATCCCAAGGAAAAAAAATTTCTTAAAATAGAAATGATATTACAGGTATCTATATAAAATTTCAATTGTTTATTTATTTTCTCTTAAAATACACTTTGCACGATTTTTTTGCTTTTTTTTACGACTATCGATACAGTCATCAAGGATGCCCAAAAGGATAGAAAACACTCTCGTGAACATACGAGAGAGCGATACTTCGAGATCGTGTTATCATCAAATTGAATCGTGCTTTATGATTACTAAAATACGAAAGTAAGGAACGTTCAATTTTCAAAAATGGTAGACTAACAGAATATTTCTCCATCCATTATCATGTATCTTTGTTCGATCGAACGCTTTATTCGATTAACATTAAAATTATTTTTCTTTATTAGCTTTATAAGAAAAATTATATTATATTTTTATATTTTTATCTATTTTATCTATTTTCATCCATTGATTTTTTTATTAGCATAATTTTATTTTACGCAGAGAAAAACTGAGAAAGTGAGAGCGAAAGAAGGGAGGGAAGGGGGAGGAGGAGAGGAAGGAACAGAGAGAAAAAGAAAAAGAGGAGAGAAAGAGTGTAGACAGCAAAGAGATTATTCGACAAGAACTAAATTGCTCTGATAATCGAATTCATCAATTTCTTGATTACTCTTTACGATTTGACAGTATTCTTGAGAAGGGTATTCTTCCACGGGTGCTTTCTATATAAAGATTATGCGTTTCGTGATACTCAGTACCAGGGTGCTCCTCGTCCTGATGAACTGCAAGATTCACAAAACTTTGGCATTCCAAGAATGGATCTGGACACGGAGGAAACCCACGAAACGCATAATCTTTATATAGATTTGACAATATCTTTATAACGCTCGATCCCTGTAATTATTAAACTTATTATATACTAACATAAGAATTCTATTATATGCATATGTAAAGTCACGCTTATTTAAAGAATAAAATTTTGATTTATTTTCCAAAAGAAATACCGTTTATGCTTTATTATTATACATTATTTTTCAGAACGTCAATTTAATTGACTTAAAGGAGTTGTCATTATATCACTATGTTAATATCCCTCCATTAGCAACATCTTATAAAAAAGAAAAAAGTTTTATCAGAAACATATGGCATAATAATAGTAAGATTAATCAGATCAGATATTCAGGATACAGAAAATGGAAGAAATTTACCTAATTAAAAAAATTTTACCTAATTAAAAAATATATAGAATAAATAATATACTTTTATTCAAATAAATTGTATTTATAAATTTTTTGAAAGTTTTGTAGCAAAATATTTAACAAACCTTTAAACGTTAAAAATATTTTTAATAGTAAATATGTTTGAGATTAAAATTTTTTCTAGAAATATTTGCTTATTTTGGAAAAATCTATTTTAAGGCAACATTTAAATTATATATCTATTTTTCATATTATTTTCTAAATGGTAAATTCTATTAAAAATAGCGCATTTGATTAAATTCAATTAAACTCTTATTAATTTTATTTCGAAAATTGTCTCAAATAATTCCTTATTATTGTAACATGATTTTTAAAGCATATTATACAATTTTGTTTATAACTCAATAAGATGTCGATAAAAGACATTTCATAATCGGAATAAACGCAACGAAAAGCTGAACATGACAGCAGGAATGACGCGACATATTACAACACAATAGAATGTCCGCATACGTAGTGTACACAAACTTCTCCCACGTGAGTTTACATTTCAAATAATTTCGGTGGTCACGAGGAGACGAAACAGTAATTGTACAACGTCATGAACGTGCACAATTTGCTGCATTCTGAATTTAAACATTACACCCCGATGATGTAATGGAGGATGCATTATCTTCCGATGTGATAACACCTCGCAAATTGACAAAACGATAAAATAAATCACGTGGACGTGATTTGTGCGTAATTGATAATGTGAATATATGTTTATATTTAGTTATTACTCGCTATCCAAATATTACTCATACTTGATCATAGCTACGGTACCACCGTAGCTTGATAATTGATTAATGTTACGAGTAAATTCCATGGGACTAGGAAATACGCATTAATAATACATTCGTCGTTTACATTAAAACAATTGTTTTCCACTTACTTCACGTTATATTTTGTCCAATAGATTCTGCTGTTTTTTTATCTTTCCGTCTCCCTTAAATACATTTCTATATTTCACATAAACTTTTTTATTATATTATATATAAAAGCGACCCAGAATCCAATTTACATAATACTCTTTTGCGGTAATTTCTCAGTTTTGTAAACTCTGTTCTTTTGGCTTACTTTGGGAGAATAGCGATAAAAGTTCAGTACAATAATCACGCTGTACCGAGTTATTAGTGTTATTAAGTTATTAGTGTATTTTTTAACTTTAATGGTAAAATAACTTTAATTCAAGTTGTTATTTTGTTTATGGTTTTTTAGTTATAAAAAAATATTTCGATCAACATTGATGTAAGACTTATTGAATCAAGTATTCCACAACAATAATCTTAGAAACTCAGTTACTTACACGAAATCTGTATTTCACTATATTTTATGTATCACTATATTTTATGTGTAATTTTATTATTATGAAGAGTAAGTTTTTAGTTTTTAAAATTTTGTTAATTAAAACATTTAAAACGAGAATATTACAAATTATTATACTTAAGATAGAAACTAATAAAAATTTGATTAATATACATACACATAGTGTTATTTTTCATGTTATTATATAATAATATTTAACCTCTTTTTATATTAACCTCTTACTACACAATTACCATCATGGCTTAATCAATCCTTCGGAATTGTTCAACATGTCTTATAGGTGACGTATATTGAGCCACTTTGCATTCTTGTAAAAAACGAAACTTTTTTCTTATTTACAAGGTATATTTAAAAATTTATAAGTACTTAATTATTGTGAATCTTTCAGATGGACATGCAACATTTAAAAATATTTATCATAATTATTCACCATTAATCATAATTGTGTGAAAATTTATAACAATCTAAAAAAAAATTAGCCCCGCTCTACATTATAAAAATCTACCCCATGAAATTATCAAAATGCATAACGTAATAATAACGGTTCATCAACTGGTTATTGGCTCTATAATATCTCTTAAATCTCTTAAAACATTCTTATTGACTAATATCTATCTTATAACGGAACGTAATGATAGATACAATCACTTACCTGCGTGAAAAAGTAATAGTAGACCTTCATGCCGCGATCTGCGAATAATTGCGCAAAATGTGTGGATGGGCAAATAAAGAAATAATCACCCACGATGTCTGCTATCGCCCTCTGATTCTGATAACCATCGTTCACTTGATCCCAATCGGTATACTGAAACAAAAATTTGTACATATTCTTACTAAACATTTTTAATTAATGTCCAAGAATGTACTTTTAATAATTACAACATAAGATAAGGACTAAGAATATGCATTGTCTAAAAATATGCATAGTTAATATCTCGAAATAAACAATAATAAACAATAATGGTTCAGTTGATTATCACTATGTTATGAAAACTTTCATCAGTTAGTATTAAGTTACAGAAAATTCATAGTATTGTATTGAATTATATTTAATAACTATATAGGTTAATATTTTATCAATTATTATTATATTTTTTATTTCCAGACTTTTCACTGTCAATGAAGAATATTTTCAGAAATTTTATTATTAGTTAAAAGATCCTTTACTCGTTTACAAAATAGTATACAATATAATTCTTTCTTTGTTATGTGATGCAGATATTTGTCAAATTTTTTGTAAGTAATTTTTTATCTAGATGCAACGCTTATAGCCCGCAGGTTAAAAGAGATTACTAGGGCATCGAGCAGTGGTTACATCGAAACACTTTGTATCGTCAATTTCTTCCAATCGAAACGGCAGTAAAGTGCGCGGCTTTACGAATTCATTTCGTTCGATCACTCGCGCGTGGGCGGGATCAGCAGGCGGCATGAATTTATCAAAGACATGAGTTCCCAGCGACCTTTACGCGCACTGTACTCGTATATATATCATCGTAAATGAAAGGTATCCTCGCACTGCCTTGTTCCCGGATACTTAATGAAATGTACATGGAACTCGAGGTTTCACGCAACCATGAAACAGCCCTTGACAAAGCAACTTTGATGTGCCGTTCTGCTGATCGGAAAGTAATTAGCGGTCAGCTAGCAGAATGAAGCTCTTTGAAGAGTAATATTCCCTCAATACATACGATATCGATTTTCCTCGTAACTATAGCTGGCCCATTACGCACTAGAAAATCTATATAAGTGTCATATTCGTTGCAAAGCATTCTCTTTATAAGATCTTTATAAAATTTTACGATAGAATAACTATCTCATTCTTTTTTTTTATAGACATTATAGACATTATATATATATATATATATATATATATATATATGTATTAGAGAAAACATATATGTATTTGACGAATTAATAATGGAATATCTCCTATCAATTCTGACTGCAATTCATTTTATTGGAAATCCAAAAAAGACTTAATTTGTCAACTAAAAAGTAAGATCCGATTTGTTGCATATTCCCGCCCATACATTACACTTGAATTGCTGTTGAAACTCTCTCTCTCGGATACTATATATGAATTTTTTTATATATTTTCATTTTTATATTTTCATATCTTCATTGATGATTATTATATGTATATTTAAAACACCAGTTCTCATAAATGTTGCTTCATTCGTCACAAAAGTTTGACTGAAAGTTATTGTCAAGGATTGCACGTACATATCATTAACAAAAACGTATTCTTTTCTCATAATTTGTCGGCGAAAATACGAATAAGTAATGATATGGATATCTACCACTAGGTAATGTTCGCCAGATTGTAGATCCGGATATTTGTAGTTGATATGTATGAAGCTCATCGAATACTTTGTCCCGGATTATTGCCAAAGACATTTAAAGTTCTTTCGAAGCGATTTCGATTACACATTAATCCATAACAAATAACAATTGTGTATTTGTCGATAAAATGCACAGTTATAATAATAACGATATATTTTGGAAAATATGGAGATGTTATTGGAAACATATTACATATTCTATATTGGATATTTTGTAAATCTCAAAAAGCACAATTGTATTAATAATGAATTTTGCAAGACAAATATTTTCGACAGAACTATAGCACCGTGGCAATTATATTTCTAGAGATGTTGATTTTCTAGAAAAAATATAATAGAATCATCATCAATCTCATTAATATATTGTAATTATTATAAACTAAAGCTCTATACGATTTGAAATAATTTGCATTTGTATATGATTATACGACGGGTAAGGTAATGTTTAGAGTTAATTACAATCCGTTCATTCAAAAGCTAACAGATCGATAAATATTCTGGCAACCAGTCAAATCAAATAGAAATTTGAACTTTATTGGCCGATAGGCGGAATTTTTTCTGATTAGAAAGAAATAACGATTCGTTATAACTACAATTATACGGGGCACTGTGGTTTGGGGAAAATCAACGAACGCATAAAAAAGATAGGAGCGCGAAAAAAGCAGTAGGAATAGAGAAATAGCGAGTAGACATTCCAATTAACGGTTTTTTATTTTTCGCTCGTTCGTGTATCTGGCGCGATATGCATCAGTGAGAAATGTACGTTTAATAATATAATCATGATCGTTCTTTTTTAGACGAGCGAACGGAAGCTGGCGTACATTTTCAGCAAGATATCCATGCATACATAAATAAGTCATAATTACAACTGAAAGTTGAAATTATTTTGCGTTTATCAGCTACAATGCATAACACACGTTATTTACAAATAAACGCATTACTGTAAATTGTGAAAATTCATGCGTATAATATTATTGCAATACTGTGATATTTTGAGTCTATAATTTGTCGCAAATATGTAAATATTTAAAGTTTCAAACGCTAAAAAATATATTAGAAGGTATAATGTTGCTTTGAATATAATATAACGTGTATTATATATTAAATATAATAAAAAATAAAATTATATAAATTCTCTTTCTTAAAAAATTATACTTATTATAATTTTATTTTTATAAAATTTAGTTATAAAGAAAAAAAGAAAAAGCACGCGCATAAATGGTAAAATTCTTTCTATTCAATATCCACTGGCAAACCATGAGCAATTAAATTGACATCTGACATATGGTCTGCTTGTTTTTCTTTATGCTGCAAAAATAAAGCCTGAAACTTAGCGACAATTACAAGTTGAAGTTAGCTAACAAGAAAAATGCTCGAGGCCAATGAATATCCAGCCGAGGTCTCGCTAAGTGGTTAGTTTACAAAAAATAGGTCGCAGAGTGCTGCTGCACTTCTGCGCTTCGCTGGTCAACATACACGTATATTTCTGTATGTTGTATGATAAGAACATAATTCGTTTTGTTACAATCTCATGGAAAATTTTGCTTTTTTAGAAGAGCGTTTAACACTTTAAAATGCACCCTATTTTTTATTCGTATAAATAAATCATATTAAAATGAAATGCTGTTACTGCATTTACTTTGTATATTATTCCTTTTATTGACTAACTCGTTAGTCAATAAATTAGATTAAAGCATGAAGAATGCATACCTTACAGAACGTATTTTATCTGAGGGACTAGTTGTGCTACTTTTTTCTCCAGAATTGTAATATCTTTCTTTCTCTCTCTCTCTCTCTCTCTCTCTCTCTCTCTCTCTCTCTCATCCTTCCTTCTTACAAAGGAAAATAAGAAAAAGAAGAAGGAAAACACACCTATATATCAAATTACCTATCTAACATATTACAAATTGTTATAATCCATATTTCCGTTAAAATGGAAACCAGTTACAATGATATAATCCATATTTTCACATTGGCAAAAATAAAATTTGCAAATTAGAACTTCCTTCTGATTCAGATAATCTCTAAATTGTAATTATTTATACGTACTTATCTATACTATTTGATAAAAATAAAAAATATCAGATCCTATCTAAAAGAAAGATTAATATTATCTTTTTTAAAAATTATAATAGTTTCAAATATATGATATATAATAAAAGCATGAAATACTACGGAACGTGTAGTAATCCAATTTGATTTAATCATGTTTATTTTTTCTAATTATACTGTTTCATTTTTCTGTACACAAAACTGTCCACGAAGCGCAGCGAGAGAATCATCATCATGGAAAAGAAGTAACAATATTTTTATAAAAACGAGTATTGATTTAACATGCCATTTTTCTAAATGAAGAATGGACAGATGAATATATTATAATATAAATAATGCCTAGATATTTTCAAATTACTTATCATTATTGTATTATGCTCAAATTCGTAACTTTATAAAAATTTATAATAGCGTAATGCACAAAAATAATATAATGAGGCTTACTTGAAAAATGATGGCTTGACGCTCGATTTGCGACATATTCTTGAAGATAGTATTGATGATGTTGAGAAATTTATCTCTCTCCAAAAAACTGGCTTGATCTTTCTCGAAGAAGTCAATGAAATCGTATAGAATAAAATATGTTCCTGAAACAGAAATATATGCATGCTAAATGATAAGAAACACTTATTATTATACATTATAAAGAACTATTGGAAAAAATATAAAAATATAACAGAAAAGTTACAAGTACTTGTAAGTAGCATACAAATGCATAGCATAATTAAGTGAATTGAATTATTTTTATAAATCTGCACGAATACTCGTCATATGTACAATATTATGTAAGAGGTCGCCAATATATTTGAAAGATATATTTTAAAAAAGCATATATGTACACATTAGCGCTTCATTTGCACTTGGCGCGTGCTACATACGTCATTATTTGTGTATTTAACAACTACTTGTTCACTACACTACATTACATGCTATAGAGTAATAATAAAGATAAATATTCCTAATTTCATGCTCATACAGCACAGCAAAATATACGAATATTCATAATAAAATGTTTATGGCATATTTTGCAAATAAAGATTGTAAAAAAATGATTGTAATAAAACGTTGTCACACACACACACACACACACACACACACAC
>Ga0157364_1009500_pt1 | contig 10049 bp, 3 predicted proteins | sample AttsexASBM2_FD_111476 | JGI IMG/M metagenome (GOLD analysis project Ga0157364, IMG submission 111476) | Fungus gardens microbial communities from leaf cutter ant in Ribeirão Preto, State of São Paulo, Brazil - Atta sexdens ASBM2 | ecosystem: Host-associated > Fungi > Mycelium > Unclassified ... | reverse complement strand
CGACAAGGAGTCTCTGCTAAATTAGAGTCCTATATATACAAAACATGCTTGGTCCATGCTACCAATACTTAAGCCTACCCTTATGTCCATGCCTCTACCTCATGTCTGCCTTAAGGCCACCATATTGTATACATGTGCCCTGACATCATCTTCTAGATCCTTCCACTGCCTTCTAGGCTTATGACATCACATCATGTGACATGTCATGTGACTGCAGTGTCACATGCCTCTTCATTATCCAAAAGAAAAGAAAAAGAAAAAGAAAACAAAAATTCCTATAAAGTCAGAAAATAAAAGAAAAAGAAAATAAAAATTATTCATGTCCAAAGCGTCCCATAACATGTATGATATTACTTCTTCTAGAACCTTTTAACTCTTTCTCTTATATCTATATCTTATAATCTGTGACCATTACTGTAACTGATAATCACTCTAACCCTAACCCTAGAGTTCTAAAAATAGAAAATGAAAATAAATTAAAAAGAAGATGAAAATAAAGATGAAAATAAAATGAAATTGAAGTCCATCGATTTTAAACCTGACACTATATATGTTCAGATAGCCCTCATTTGGGGCTTTCCAGTACAACTTAGTTTGTGAAAGTCAGTCTACTTATTGTAGAGATACAAGCTGAATAAAGTTTGTAACACTATATATACAAATATTTTAATGAACTGCCTGTAGTAGTTGGTCAGTCACAAGAATTTTTAAAAGTTATTAGATGAAGTTCATATCTTATTATCCAAGATCTAATAATAGGCTCTTGGAAGTCCAAATAAGTAAGTCATGCATTATCTGAGTACATAGAATATGGAAGTTGTAATAACCTTCAGCTTCAGCTTATATACTATACTGTCAAGATTATAGAAGGTGGACTTAACTTTTCTTATTTTCTCTTCTCATTTCTATTTTCTTTTCAATTTATTTTTCTTTATTCTATTTTTAGAACTAGGGTTAGGATTAGAGTGATGAGATCATGCTGTCACACAGCAAGTAACCTCAGATGATATAGGCAGAAGTCACATGATGGATAGAAGGATGTAGAACATTCTGGAAGAGATGATGTCATACAACATGTAAAACACATGTTGACCTTGGAGTGTACACATGGTCATTTAGGATAGGCTAGAAATAGCTCACATGGACCATTAGGTATTAGTATATAAGATAGACAGTCTTGTACAGAGTTCTCTATCGAGTTCTCTTATGTAACCCTATACAAGATTCTTCTTATTGACCAACACTAAGATCTTTAAGTTGTAACATATACCTCTACTAGTTACACTGATTGTATATTTTTAAAGAGATACCTAGGACATAGTAAGTGAACAAGTCCACTAGAAGGTGGAAGGTATATTGTTACTAACACTAGAAGTTAGTGATAGTTTTAGTCAATTTTCAGAATAAGACTTTATAATATAACTACTGGCTTATATATTAAGTATGCTACCTAGAGTAGTTATCTAATAATGGATGCTATTAAGTGTTACTCTAGTTTTGGTGATTCTTAGATGTTTGTAGTAGAGATTCATAAAGTTGTCAAGGATCTAGTGAGAATATCCATAGTAGTATAGACAATATAATCTACAATAGAAGAGAATAGAGAGTGTAGATGAGAAGGGAGGTATTATCTGGGGGCTGAAACAGATGTAGCTAGATTGGGATATGATAAAATTCCTTAGCTCTCTTAGGAGTTAGCCAATCCAATACTTTTTTTACCTTCTCTTTTTCCATCTTTATTCTATCTGTTCTAGTTACTACTTCTAAAAATCCTACTTCTATAACTGTCATAATATGCCTAAACCTTTATATTTTATTTTTATTTTACTTTATTTTTATTTATTTAACTTGATCTGATTTTTTATTTTATTTAATTTTTTCTTGGTCAATAAAGAGACATGTAACATTATAGGTTTAGAACATGATGGAAAGAACTAGAACAATAATGTCAAAGAGAATAGCTATAGTATATCTAACTTGTGGTAATAGTATAGTGGAATTATAGATATTATATATAGTTTAGGATATGACTTGTAATAGTAGTATATAGTATAAGAATATATCAGGAACTTCTTGTTGAGTTCTCTTGTGATACCCACAAGACTGTTTCAATATAAGACTACTTAGTGAGCTGTTAAATATTTTGATTAGTAGTTGTTACAGCACTAATCTTCCACCTTTTACTATTTCATTATACTAGCCTTCCTTTTCTGTCACTACAAGTATATTATCAATGAAGTTTGCCACTTTTTCAGTGTCAATAAAATCATATAGGATTTTGTTCATCATCATCTAAAATGTTGCAAGTAAGTTTTTAGTCTAAAGAATATCACTGTTAGTTCAAATAACTCTTCTAGTATTGTGAATGTCATCTTCTACTTGTCTTTCTTCTTTTGTTATGACTTAAGTTCAAGCAATAGAACAAAAGACAACTCTTATATTAAGTAACACAAGAGAACTTGAGGAAGTCCTCAGTACAGACTATTCTATCTTATATACCACAGGTTGTAGTTTGTATGCCATTTACTTTAGTCTTGTCATAGACCAACTTCCAAGACATCTAAGACATCTACATTCTAACTTTCTCATAGAACTCCAACATACCTAGGTTTACTTCTGTATCTGTGATTTTTTACACATGGATCAACATCTTATGTTTCATCTCCTAATTGTTCTATTTCCTGAAGAATGTCTATAACATCTCTCTAGTTATCCTCTATACTACTACTGTCTTAGCCATAGTTCCAACTACAGACTTGGTATATAAGACCCAGTAAATATACTGTAGTTCTCAATCTGGAAATTAACTAAGATCAACCAAGATCTGAATTTCTCTTACTCTCTTTTGGCTGACAGAGATCAAACAAAAAAGAGATTATACTAGGATACAACAAGAACTATGTAATTCAAAGGAAACATTATCAGTATTAGAAATCAATAGAAAATATAGAAAAAATAATATATGAATGCTTTTCCCAGCTAACACACTTCTAAACAGTAAGCCTTACACTATATAACAAGTTCCTTTAGAAAATCTAGTAAATAGATTATAAAACTCCTTAAGAGCCTCCAACAACACTATCTATTCCAGATGACACATCCCAAATGTCAGAGTTGTGGAATGTTGGACTTTATCTCATTTTATTTCTTATTTTTCCTTTCATTTTGGTTTTATTTTCTCTTTATTTAAGGTTAGGGTTTAGCATGACATCACAGTCACACAGTTATATGGTTAGAAGGGAAGATGGTAGAAGCTTTTAGAACAATGATATCATATAATGTGCTTAACATATGTTGGCCTCAAAGTTTATACATAGCCTTTAGGGTAGGTTAGGCATAGTAATAAACAAGAAGCAACCCAATCCAAGATTTAACTTCTAGTTCTAACTCTTAAGCCTTAAGTTATAACGCTAAAGATATCTCTCAAGTTAAACCTTATGACTGAAGATACCAACTGATACTTGTTATGATCTAAAGCTCAAAGTGTTAAGCAATAGAACAACTCTTGTATTGAGTAACACAAGAGAACTCAATGAAGTTCCTCATACAAAGTAGTCTACCTTATATACTATTACCCATGGTCCGTGCTAACTACTGTGCACCCTACCCTAAATGACCATAAGTATAACATGAGGCCAGCATGTGTTGTCCATGCTGTATGACGTCACTTTGTTCCAGAATCTTCTACTCCGTTCTCCAAGTCTCGTGATCAGTCTTGTGACTTTGCCATCAATTTGTGACTGATGTGACAGCGTGACTGATAGACCTTAACCTGAGTTGTTCTAAAAATAGAAAAGAGAGAAAAAAGAAAAGAAAAAATAAAATAAAGTGAAAAGAGAAAATAAAAACCAAGTCCACCATCAACAATCTTGACAATACTCACCTTGCCAGTCTTTCCCAGACTACTAGAACTCTTTGAAACTTGTCCAAGAGTAATAGCAGGTACTAACAACATTTACTTAATAAAATAGAAGTTAAACTGCTCTTGAGTGGGAGTATTCAGATGGAGATCATTCTGCTTCCATCAATCTTCTCCCAATAGTTTCATTTATCCCTCTCTTAAACTCTTCAATTCTTCCACCTTTATCAATTCATCATATTATCTCCCAAATTCACTCTTCAATTCTTCTAATACTAATTTTCCTGCTTTCATATCCTCTAATACATTTTCTTTCCAGATATTCACTGATTCTTCTTACACATATATCAAAATCCACTGTATTTGTTCCTCTATCTCCACATCTCTTATTATCATTCTAATATACAATCTACACACTATAACAAATCCTGCCACCTAACTAGCTTTTTTACTAAACAAAGGTAGTTTTTCCATCTCAGCCAGGGACTGTTTCTAGGCCTCAGTGCCACTTCTTATTTGCTTCCTACCTCTCTTCCTCTCTATACTATTATTACTTCTAACTATGCTTACACTATCACCAATGTTACAACTCAATCTCAAGTATAAGAGCAGAAGAAGATTCTTTTATTATATTTATTTTTCTTGGTCAATAAATTATTATATAGTGCTCAATCACAGTCTATAACAGAATATCTACAACAAGTAGCTTACAATTTTTTCTTAGGAAACATAAATCTCTCCCATAGGTAAAAGAGATCTTATTAAATGAAAATTAAAGAGAAATCTATATAAAGAATGCTTGTAACCAACCTACTAATTATGTATCCAAGTCTACAAATAGACCTATTATACTGAGAATGCAAAGTCAAAATAAACTAAGAGAAATGGAACAGGAAAGTAAACTATTTGAGTACTCATGGAGGCTTAGAAGAAGAAGATTACTCTTAAGAAGAGAAGTCAAAGGCATTTGGATACTCCTTCAAGAAGTTAATAAAGTTCTTAATTGATGAAGGTGAATTAATCAAGAGACTGTGAGCAAACCTTAGACATTTTGTAAAGATATATTGATATTTTTCCACTTAGAAATAGCCACATAGATATTGTGTATTTTCTATAGGAAAAAAGCACTATCTATACTTCCTAATGGAAATATAGCTCTAACTGCCCTTACACATAATATGACTAACTGGCCAATGTGAGAAAGCCAACTACTCTACTTTTGGAGTAGTTAGGCTAAAGAAGGTTGCAATTCCTATCTCTAAGAGTAAGGAAATAGTACTTCTGAACAGTAAGAAAATTAAAGAATGTTTTTCAAGTATTTAGATATAAAAAAACTATTATGATTGATATCTCATGTTTCACACATGATTTGCTTATAGACAACAGATATTGGGGTTTTTTCTATATGACTTAATAATCAGCTGTGCCATGTGTCTTCTTCATATATGATCAGTTAGCATTTTATATAGTAGTTAAGGCCTCTTTATATTTTCCTTATTCTCACCTTATGTATTCCTCATGGTCTCTAGGTATATATAGCTGTAGATACTAATCTGTATCCTTATGCTTTACCAATTGATTATTCCCTCTTCTATCTACTCAAGTCTTGCCTAAGTTACAATCTGAGCCAAGCTTAAGGTTATAACAAGAACACTCTTAGAGTAAAAAGTATCAATAGAAGTTACTGAATGAAGTTCAGTAGCTACTCTAGTGTTAGTTATATTATGATGGACCAGTTTGTGTAAAAACCACTCAGAATTGCTTGGATAATCTCAAAATTTGATCCTATAGTTAAGGCTATAGAAAAGAATAATAAGCTTGCTTATAAGAAAATCTGTTATTTCAATCTCAGCATTATTATTAAAGTCTACAGAGTTCTATTTAACTTCAGAATGCTAAATGCCACTACCAACCATATAGAGCTCACCTATTAAACTATGCCTATTATAATTCAAGATAATAGACTTGACTTATTTTATTTCTCTTTCTTATTTTAATTTTAATTTTAATTTTATTTTCTTATTTGAAACTTAGGGTTAGGATTATGGTATAATATTACATGTGGCTGTCACAACTGTCATGGTCACACAATCACATGATATATTGAAGGATATAGAAGATTCTTGAAGAATAATGTTATACAGTTATTAGTCTCATACAGACTACTAACTAGTATATATAAGATAGATACTCTATACTAGGAACTCTATTGAGTTCTCTTGTGTAAATTATATACAAGGTTCTTTTCTTGACTAATCACTAAGTCTTGAATCATAACAATGTCATTTCCTACTACAGACCTCTACTAATTTCAATCCTATCTGTTATTATTATCTTTTCTCTACTATTACTAGTGAAGTCCTTTTTTTTCAGGCTAATATTTTAAATGTTTCTATCAGGAATGTCTTTAACTATACTACCTCATTCTTTCTTATGAAGTATGCTGATCTAAAAGTTTGAAATATATAGTATGAATATATAGAATATCTCTTATTTTTAGAAATCTTAATTTATTTTCTTAGATTTCCTAAAGGTAATCTGTATTATTGTAATTTGTAGTTAATAAAACTTAGGTTTCTCTGGAGGTTGTGAAATTCCACAAAGTTCTGTAAACTCTACCAGTTGTTATGATTGAAGACTTATAAAGTGAAGTTAACAAAAGAACCTTGTATTAGGATTAAAACAAGAAAACTTGATGAAGTTTCAAGAATAAAGTGTTTACCTTATATTATTCCAGAATCTTCTATATCTTTCATCTATGTCATGTGATTATGTGATTGTGATTGTGACCAATCTATGATATCCAATATAATATTATTATTCTGAAATATTCTATATTCTTCTGTATGATATATGATTGTGTGACTATGACTTGTGACTGTGTCATGTGATATGTGACACTATGCCAGCCCCTAACCCTAACCCTATGGATGTTGAGCAACTCATAGTATAGAAAAGAGAGGAATTATATAAATATCTAGATTTGTATATAAAAAAATTGTTAAGGTAAGTACTACTGTTTAGTACATCATGACTAAGCAACATTATATAGAAAATTATGTAAGCTCAACAGCTGACCTAACCACAGCAGTCCTATTTGTAAGCAACCTACTAAGAATAATCTTGCTTTTCAGTATTGTAAGTGGCAACAGTATTGTTATACTCAGGGTAAAAGAATAACTTAGTAAGCAATGAGTAATTTGTTGTAAGCCAAAGATAGTTCTTCACTTTTTTAGATTACCATTCACTCAGTAACTAATCATAGCCATCTTATATAGTGTATAAGAAAAGATAGTTATTTATGCTATCTTTCAGTAATCAGCTATACAGTTGTTTATCTGCTACCAATGGCATTATCACCTTGAATGATAGTGCTATTTTTGACATGTTTTGGCATATATATGTCAATGATACCTGATGAGTCTATATAAAGACAAAATAGTAGTTGGAAGTAATTCTCCAACTATTGTGTGAACTTTATCACAACAAATCTTGCTTCACTTGCTTTGTTGCTCCTTCTATCCTAATCCTGATACTAACCCTTTGTTTCATAAATTTATTGGGGTAGTCATGAATGATTTGGAGTATAAATCTTATAAAGTAGGCACTAACAGTAGTTGAGTAGGCTTCTTGAGATATTAGGAAAACTTAACTCTGTAATCAATAATATAATACTAGGGCATAGTTATAATACATAGAACAAACCAACTCTGCTACTAAGCACAAGGAAATGTTGAAGCACATACATACTCATTTCAATTTGCTGCTATATTATACACATATTTGATGTTATGAGTACTAGTATAGAAATTATCATGCCATTTAATTTTTTTATTTGTATATAAACTTCTGATTGATCAGTGTTTTCTAAAAGTAACAAGAACATGGAAAATAAACCAAAATACTATACTTGATATGTTAATTCTATTATTTATAACAAGGAAATTTTAGTTTGTATAAGAAATTTGTTTTATAGAATGAGGAAAATCTACTTTATATTGTGATAGTGTATTCCAGACAAGATAAAAAAAGCAAAAATTCTATGCTTTAGACTAAGAGGAAATAGAAAAAATTTCCTTTAAACCAAAAGAAAATAGAAATTCTATGCTCTGGAAAATTCTATCTATTTTTAGCATGTCTTTTTTTCTGGAGAACAGCTAGACAACATAATATTAGAAAGACACAAGAGGGCTAAGACTATACCCTCATGGTTAAATGTGAAGCCCCCCATCTATCAAGTGGTTAAAGGCTTCATTTCTGCCAAAGCTGAGCAAGGGTTTCATAAACTCTTTGCTAATACACTTAAGGCTTTTGCAGTCTCTTGTCTCAATACTGCCATTGAGTACAAGAGGCAAGAGCACACTTAGCTGGTAAAAGCATATCATCTCCATGTTGAGGACATGGAGATTACAGAGAATAGAGAGTTTAATTAGTACAAGGATACCCAGTTCTACACCTCCTTGATTGCATGTCTCTAGAATGAATTTAACCTGGTTTTCAAAGACACAAAGACACCATCCTAGAGCCCACTCACTGACTCTAGTCATAGGTACCCAGTATTCAAAGGGTGGGTAGCCAACATTGCCCTTTCTAGCAAATTCAAAAAGGTTCTAGAAGACCTCTCTTATATCTTCCATTGTGCTATGCAATTTGTAGATAATAACCTGAGTACTGAGATGCTGAAGAATAAGAAAGAAAGAGAGTTGAAGGATAAGAAAGTGAGTCTTCATACAGACTGTAATAAACATTTTCTTAACCATATTATTTCTACAATAGAAAAATCCACCTAAAGCAATGACTTCTTGGAGCCCAAAAATGGCCATCACTGGAAACAGAGGTAGTAGAAAGAAGCCCAACAAGCAGAGGAAGAGGGGTGGTAGTCCTAAGACTCTAGAGAATGGTCAGCAAAACAACCAAGATAAGAGATCAAAGAAAACAAATAGCAAAGGGAATGGAAAAGCTCAGTAGCCAATAGATACTGTAGCTTGGTCATTAAGACCAATATGGACGTCTTCAAGTATGATAACCATTATACTTATCCTGACTCACTACTCATAGTTTCTTTGCCACAGGCTATGTCTCTGATTGTAGTACAGATTTCTATTGTAGTTTTAGAATCTATGTATTACTATACCACAATACATATAATAGAGTGTGATTTGCCTCATGATTTAAGTCTTTATTTATTGGCTAGGCTCAAATACATGATGCTCACCAAGTACAATACTGATCTCATCAGTAAATCTTGGGACAATTTTATGGATTATCTCAGATTACCATAGAGAAAAATATAGAAGATTCTGGAAAAATAATGTTATATAGTATGTTTTACACATGTTAATCTTATAGACTACATGAGGTCTTTAGGGTAGGCTAGACAAGGTCATACACAGACTAACTAGTTAGTATATATAAGGTAGACAGTCTTGTACTAGGAACTCCATTGAGTTCTCTTGTAATAACTCATTATAAGTTTTGTCTTCTATCCAGATCCCTAAGCCTAAGTTATAACAAATGAGTTTGTAGAAAACCTAATTAATAAACATAATTAATACAGCTTATATAGTGAATTTTATTAATAATGTAATAGTAGGAACAAAGAAAGAAGAGGGATATGATAAGCTAGTAGAAGAGATACTAAGAAGAATGAAAGAGAAGTAAGATTTTTGAGCATGGTAATGGAATCTGATGGTATAAAGATGAAGAATGAGAAATTAAAGGCAGTACTGGATTATTCAGTCTCAAAAACAGTTAAAGAAGTATGAAAGTTTCTAGAGCTTACCAACTACTATAGACAGTTTATTGTCACAAACTTTATTCAGCTTGTATCTCCACAACCAGTGGACTGATTTTCACAAACTAAGTTGCGATGGAATACCCCAAATGAGGACTATCCGCACACATGCGGGAGGTACAAAAGTGACAACAAATGACTGAGATATTAGGACATCAGTAGCTGTAAAAGCTTCGTCTGCTAATATCTCATGAACGGATGAACAGATTTGCACGATTGAACTTGCATTGGAAAGTGCTCATCAATCCGTTTACAATGATATATGATGCATTCCAAAGCAATAAGTATTGGTAGAGATACAAGCATATCAATGTAGTGACATAATTAGTTACCTTCTAAAATTAGCCTGACAGCTGCTATGACAGCTGACAGCTCCTATCAGGTACAAGTTTTGAT
>Ga0157364_1009499_pt1 | contig 10050 bp, 4 predicted proteins | sample AttsexASBM2_FD_111476 | JGI IMG/M metagenome (GOLD analysis project Ga0157364, IMG submission 111476) | Fungus gardens microbial communities from leaf cutter ant in Ribeirão Preto, State of São Paulo, Brazil - Atta sexdens ASBM2 | ecosystem: Host-associated > Fungi > Mycelium > Unclassified ... | reverse complement strand
CACACACACGCACGCACGCACACACACACACACGCACGCATGCACACACGTGTGTGTATATATATATATATATATATATATAATGTAAAATTTTCAATTTCTATTAAATATATAAGAAAAAAGAACATTATCATTTTATCACAATGATAACAAATCGCGATACAAATCATATCTCACAAAATGTACACGATGTAATGTACACGATGTAATTGTATACGATGAGCACTGAAGTTACAAATCAATCAGTAATATATACCAAATTTTTAAACTGTCTTTATGATTGTTTGATTATCTTATGTCAAAATAATCTTTAATCACAATTTGTTAAATAAATAATCGATTAAAGATATTTTTGCATTACCTCATAATCAGCGTCGTCCATCTTAGATTCGACGTTTTCATCGATACATTTAACGTAGATTGTTGCTCTATCATACTTCAAGCTTTCTAGACGCTCCTGTTCAACTTTCGCTAACATGCAAGCTGCGCACAGGCCTGAAACAATAAGAAATACTTTCGTGACGCTTTCAAAAGGATGAACATTATATTTGCAAATATCTATTATTTCTTTAACGTTTTCTTCAAATTTTCTGGATATTCTTACATATATTCATAACAATATAAATCTTGTTAGCTTCTTCTCCCTCTTAAAAAAAAAAAATCTTAACAATCTTATAAAAATATAATAATTACAATAACATGCAAAGTAGAGCATTTCTTTTGTAAGAAATTATACGTTCTCTCGAAAATGTCGCAATGCAGCAATGCAAGAAAGCGGGATCTTTGCAGCAATACTACAACTTAAACTTGACGCAGTCCGGCGCGACGCCGCTATTAACACCCCCGGGGGTCAGATTTCGTTGGCCTCGTCGATCCCTCGTCGAGAGAGGACCGGGCCGGCAGTTAGAAAGTCAAGTTAGAGGGTGCGCGTCGGGCGGGTGGGTGGCACAGTGATGTCGGTGGTGGCTCTTATCCCATGTATAATAGATTGCTTACGGCCGGTGAGATTAATACAGTAATTAATAATATACGGTGACCAGGGTGGTGTAAGAAGCGGCCATTGTTGCTGGCCGGACAGCACAAAAAGCGCTTCGGCCGGTCCGGAGCCAAAGCTCGTATCCGAGCGTTACTCTCAGAGCGTTACGTCATGTTCAGACAGTTTTCCAGCGGTGGGAAACGCGAGGGGAGGAATCGTGACCCCGGCTGAATGCGAATTCGCGTCCACCCCCGCGTACCACTAATTACCGGCTCGTAGGAGCCAATAAGAGAACATTGTAAGAAGCTATTTGTCCATTAACGAGTCAAGGAGATTAACGCGGAGCGTCTCGTTCGATGTATTATACTTTCTCTCGCGGTGAGAGAGACTTTGCTAATGAGAAGAATAAATGTTGATCATCGCCGCGAATGAGGGTAGATTGAAAACGACGGACGACCGTTCACGCAGCGGCGAACTAATTTCCCGTAACGGTAACGAAGGATAGGACGGAAGGACCCGCACGCCAAATGAATTCGAAGGTCTTCCCGTCGAATTCCTAATTACCCGCCGGCGCGGGGATATCTGTGCGATAGGATCGTTTGCTATCGGGTTTAATCGGAAATACGAGAAGCTTAAGCTAATGAGAGATTCGTAGGGTCGCGAATGCAAATCTCTTCCGACATACAATTACAAACAGTAGCCTACCTCTATCGAGAATGCTGGCTGCACTTTTCCGACTGAGAACAGACAATCTCTCACGGAATCAAAGGTACGACTAATTACATTTCATTCACATAAACTCGGATTTTCATCATAAAAGTACTGTGCAGAAATACAAAAAGATTCTCATACAAGCATTTCGAGAGACGAGCAAGTCAACAAAGGGATGATTTTATTGACAAATAATACACAAAAGTCCAATGGTTTGTGTAAGACTAAAGAGCGCTGCAGAGGAAGTTTAGTGTATTTCCCTAAAGTGCTATCGAAGAGCAATCAAACCATAAACGAGTGTCGAAACGAAGCAGAAACTTATACGACGGAAGAAGTTTCGGGAGTTCCGACGAAGAGTCAGATGCCTTCGGATTTTATTTAGACCCGGTTAAACGGCTCGCGCTAAGGACCCTTGGGACTGTAAAACTTTTGGCAAACGATAGATACGATTGTCAAATTATACCGCAATCACATCCCCGAAATATAAGTATTTGATCGATATAATTGTAACTTTCATTGTTATAAAATATCAAATTTAACATCATCTTAAATATTATTTTAATAGGTATTATTTTAATACAAAAATATGTATTATCTTTCTGAATTTTACGAATAAGAAATTTGAGATACAGAGAGAAGGAAGATTGTTTTTTGAAATTTAAAAAACAATCTTCCTTCTCTCTGTACTCAAATTCTTTTTATTTATAAAGCTTGATAATTAACCTTTACCGTATCAGCTACAATTCTCATCCATACAAACGGGAGCACTAGAATCCATCCATTTTTTTCATCTATTCAGAATGATTAAAAAAAATCTCTAAAAATTCATCAACATACTTTCAACTTTTTAGAATAAATAATGGAATTTCATTTTGAAAAATAATAAAATGTAGTATAATTTATAATTATCGAAAAACTCAAAGAAATTTGCACGAACAGGAATCGCTCGGTCACTAGGTGATGGTAAGGATTAAAATCTTGTACGGCAAGGATATTAAAATTTTATTATATATATATATATATACAGTAAAAAAGAAAAAGTAACTTTGGCTAACGATAGTTAAAATAATATGTTATTTAAGTAGCTAGAGAAAAAGATTATTCAATTAGATTTAATTAAAATGTCTAAGCAAGTCTTTTTTTAGCATTGACGGGTCGAACAAAAAAGTGCCTACCTACTAATCAATGTGCTAATCACACTTCAGCCGATTGATGATAATCAATCAAGGAAAGCAATTACAATGTGATCACATTGAAATAAGTAGGCGAATCGATAGGATGAGGTCATTTAATGCGAACAGTTAGAGAATGGATGGAAAAGAATCGTGAAACAAAATAGGGACGCTAGCATTCGGAGCTTAATCGAAATAAGATATTGATACTATACGGATCGCTATCAAGGGATTTAAATCCCTTCGGAATTTTCTTACAAGTAAATTATTTATGTATCCGTTTAATTATAATCGATTTATAATTCCTAAAATCAAATAAAAGAAAAATCTTTGCAATAAAAATGTGTAAATACATTGATCTTAAATTACTCGGAGTCAAGAAAAACGCACGAATCGCCCTAAACTCTTCGATCAAAAGCGCGTTAAGCGAAAAGACATCGGGTTTGATATTATATTAAAAGGGCTGAACGACTTTCATTCATAACTCCCAAGTCACCCCGTGAATGAAAGATTGATGTTTTCCCCTAACCGTCGTGACTCGACGACGAGAACCGTTCACCCTTCTCGAAATATGTTTCGAATTCTTTGGAGTTTCCGGGAGAGAGAAAAGAACCTGTGTTCACCCCAGTAAGTAAATAATGACTTTGTGTTTTGTCAACTGTATTATTAAATTAATTAAATTTCGCAATAGCTAACAATAAAGCCGATATGCTTAATATAATAATGCTAAACAACTACAGTTGTATAATTATACAGCATGCTATTAAATATAAATAATTAAACACAATACATCCGTTACACAAAAATGACAAGTAGAATGCAACTTTTGATCTTTAGCTGAATGTTCCTAATTTTTTTAATCAATTCGCCCATTAGCGAGCGCCAGTAATTGGCAGCTAAAATCAACGAATCTCTCAAACGTGACTCGCTGCAGGCGTTTTCAATGCACAACATCGACATTCGCGGTAGCGGAGGAAGATCGACGTGGTAATAATGATTTCGCTAACGAACGTCTTCGAGAGCCACAACAAAGTCGAGATCTAATCCTCTTACGGGATGACACCGAGCTGGTAGCAGCGAGGGCACTCGACGGCATTACGCGCGTCTCTTCCGAAATCCGCAAAATGCGATTGTTACCCCGCGAAGCGGAGATCGAGAGAGACGTTTGCAATGTTCGCAAATGAAGTACCCCGCGATGATCAACGAATTCGTTAATTAAACGCGAGATGTTCCGCCTTTACTTTGCAAATCGCTGGATTCGGAGCAACGAACACGCAATGAGGTGTGTCAACCGTAGCTAACGAGCTCCGGTTTTCCTTGGTGCGTGTGTTTAGAGCTCGTTTCTCAAATTACTCGCAAAAGAACGCGAAAGTAATAATTTTCAGCTGGAAAAATTGTCACGCAGCGATGATAAATTAACGAAGATAAATAGAACAGTATTAATATTTTACTGCACCAAGTCATTTCGTTTTATTTCTTTTACAATGAAATAAACAACGATTGGAATACACGCGAAAGAGTACACTTAAAAACTTTCTGCGATGTGAGGGGACAAACTTGGATGGCAGACAAACGCGGCGGTTTAAATCAAGCGATATAGACGATTAGACACCTCCAGATTATCGAGGGTCTCCTTGTGACGAGATCGGAAGATGCGTCCTACTGAAGTTAGAAGAGGGAAGCTGAGAGAGAGCCTTATCCTTGTTTTATCTTGTTTTCCACCCAACTCCCCCGTCCCTGTTCTTCACCCTAGCATCGCGCTTCGCACACTCCACCACTGCTGGAGGACGAGCATCGGTCATCTAGGCGCTCCATTTAATCCTGGAGGAAAAGGACCCCCCGTAGGTTCACCGACAAGTGGGGATCTCCTTCGGGATAACAGAAGCAGCGAGGGAGAGCGTTTCGAGAGACCTAGCAGCAGGATGCGCTAATTCGTCCCTGCGAAATTTGTCCTGCCCGACTTTGCTCGTTTCCTGCGCGATTACGCGAAAATGCTGCTTTTTCCGTTTCCCGCACGCTAATGTTTTCGTTAAGCCTCCCTTTTCTTATCTACATTGGCTGTTATAAAAAAGAAAGTACCTATGCAATCGTCGAGTTGACCAAAAATTAATTTTCGATCTTCGTCCAGAGTGAAATGAAATAAGTAGTACAAACGAAAAATTAGTTTGGCTGATGCATTAATTAAAATAAATAATTAAATTGTAGCAGAAATTAAGTGTATAGAATTGTTTATCCCTTTTGTAATAATATATCAAGGCGGTCACAAATTCCTAAAATTCCATAACTTTTCCATGATTTCCCGACAAAATTTCATAATTTTCCTTAATACTTTTAATAACATATTTAAATTTTTTATCTGTTCGTCCTAATTTGAAAATCGTCAAATATTTTGTTAAAGGAGGAAAATTTAACACACTTATGTAATTATTATTAATGAAGTTTAATTTTCTAGAAAATTTTGCAAAATTCCCAAATTTTTCCCCGATTTTCCTAACCGTTTTCAATTTCCCTGATTTCCAATTTTATAACAATCATGTATGTAGGAAAGGGTTACTTCATTTGATATTAACACATCGTTGATCAGGATTATTTTCCGTTTAGTGAAAGCGCAATCGGTGAGGGTGGTAGAAATAAATTCTTAATCAAATGGCTGCCGCTCTAAAACGACGGCTTGTCTCGGGACTGCAAGTTCTTGAGCGAAAAAGTTTCGGATAGAAGTCAGTATCCATTATAGTGCAGCGACTTTGACCGCACGGCAGCGTGGCTCATAAGGGCATGTTCATTGGTCAGCGGATGTATATATTAAGACGTGTCCGGCGCACTTGTCGCAGGGTGGGGACAGGGGGCTAACAAATGTCTCTCCTGAATCGTTTGACCCCTTGGCAAGTTCAACCCCCTCAGGAAACTAAATCTCGAATCCAGGTCCGTCCCAGTTCCCGCCACCCTAGCCGCACGTTTATGGAAGGACGGACGGTCCGCTGCAACGTAGGCGACCGCATTTTCGGGGAGGGAACTAATCAGCAAATTCGTGTTCTAAATCTAAATCGCCGTCCGAATATTAATTCGAGGCCGGTCTCTCTTACCGCCACCGCCGCCGCCGCCGCCGCCGCCGCCACGCCGGTTTCTGCCCTCGTCTGTCTACCCCGCGTGCACGGTTTTCTTGGTCTCGCTCACTCGTTCGTCATTGGTTTTGCGATACAACCAGTGCCGTACCTACGACATGCCTGATTTGTGATACCGCCTGGCGCCTAAGCGATATTTACGAGCGACGTTTCAGAGAAACGAAACAGCGAGCAGCAACGCGCCGCTTACATTTCTAGAATCAACTTCATCTGGCGTGTAAAGCCGTTTCCCGAAAGATGTAATCGCACAAGACACAATTTACATAATTGTCGGTGCGTAAATCGAAAAGAAATCTCATTTTTTAACTTTATTTTCAGTAAATGTTGAGTATTTCTATATGTAATAATTGTATTATATATATTACCGGAAAAAAATCTAATTTTATAGATTAAACAAAATACACGATATGAATTTTCAATTAAAGTATAATGAAGCAAAACAATAATGAAGACCCATAATTCATAAGATTCCGCTTAAAGCGAATCACAGAATGATTTCTATCATACATTAATGCATTAATTAATGCATCATTTAGCTTATTAAAATATCTTATAGATCCGTTTTGATTAGATGAAGTTGTTGAGATCTATCTAGTGAATAAGATGTCTCACATTAAGATCGATCCTTTGCCTTGCCAAGGCATTAACAAACGAGGCAACGTTTCTTTCCCTTCGTTTAAGTTTTCCAGCATCGCCATCGTCATCGAGCTGATCGAAGGAGCAACGAGGCACAGAGGGTGGTATTCAATCGCGTCACCTCCGGTTCTGTCAACTTGCAAGCGGACGGCCTGCGACGGGGGTGTCGGGGGTAGTCGGGTGATTGATACGAGGTTGGACGGTGCCTAATGTGCTTCCACGATCGAGGGAAACAGTGGACAGAAGGGGGAGAAAGAGAGCAGGAAAAGGGAATCCTTGGAGGCTTTAAGAGTAGCACGACCAGCTAGGACTCGTTAGCCAGGGCCGTATCAGTCACTAAAAGCAACCCCTCATTTTTTGCGCTTAGCAATCCGTCCCTCTCCCTTTCGCGATCACCCCGAAGCCCTTTCTGTTCGCAAAGCGCGTCCTCAAAATAAGCTAGGATGCCCGTTTATAATTCCTTCTTGCTTCACGTTCTTGAAAATTGACATCGAGAAATGAAAATGATTAAAATGCTAGAGATACGCTTATGAAATCGAAAATATAATAAATATAACATAACAAATATATTTCAAAACTTTTCATAAATTTTAAGCATTACATTTTTCTCTTATAATGATCCTCAAAATACTACTAATTAAATAGCCACGGTTTTTAGTATTAAACATTCGACGAGAATATGTACCATTAGCTCGACATTTGCACATCCACAAAAATCATCGTTTAACTCTCGACATCTCCATTTAGATGGTGGACTTGTCGGTATCCCAACTGTGATACCGGCCATTCGATTCGCCGTCAACGAGAGGTGAGGTCTTTGCAATTCAGATGTTGTCGTCGGCGGCAACGACGGCGGCGGCCGCGTAGCTTGCCGTTCTAAAGGAACCGGAGGAGCGTCTTGACAAATGCCCCGGAAAAAAAGGTGGCGCACTCGCGACCGAAAGACGGACAAGACAATGGGATGTTTAGAGATCCTTCGCGCACACGATAAACGTCGCACGGCGGCCAGCACGAGGCAGGACGTGAACGTCGTACCCCTTCTTGCATCACCAGTCCCCCGAGTGTTACCGTCGGAACCCAATTTGCCTGCCAGACGGCCGACAAGGATCGCTCGTCTGAGGAAGCGACACGTGCCCGAAGAACTTGAATGAATCTTGATCGTTCCTCAAAGCGCACACTCTATTCTTGACGGTACTAGACCAGTTGTATAGAATTGAGATGAATTTGAATAACCAAAGCAAAAAACTTGACTTTAACTTTTTAATGCTAGTTGTAATAAGATTTCGGCATTCCTTAAAAGACTCCTTAAAAGATCGAAAATGTTTTGCCTGAAAAATTACACGGTAGTGTCTCGGCGCTAAGACACTGCCGTGTTCCTTTACGTGGTTTTAATCGTTAGATAGGATGTCTTAAATGTTGACAATATTGTTTTTAATAATACTTGTTACTTGTTGCGTTGTTATTATTTTACAATCAAATCAAACTTGGCTCATTAACCTCTTTAATCACTGCGTTTTTTATTTTATCGATTGAGCCTTTCATTTGAATTTATTACAATTTCATTCTTCACCTCATCCTATGTTTATACAATTATATATATTTTCGACAGATTGATAAGACTTTTAGAATCTATAAAATTCGCAAGATTTATTAAAAAACAGATTGTGATCGACGAAACAAAGACATTTAAGGAGTAAACCCCAAGACTGACACATCGCGTGAAACGGGGGGGGTGAGAAACTTTTGAGAGGGCCATTTACGGCCGTCTCACCCGCCGTATCCTCGGTGTGGCGTTGCTTTTTCTACCAGTTAATTTTCAGGATACTTCTTAATTATAATGAGACACTTTGGGGGCCTGGAGGAGAAGCCAACTGAGAAGATGGGCAGGACGGAAGGGGGTTTTATGTAAATCGGTGGCTAATGTCTTCTGGCATTATTCCTTGGGTTAGGTTGGGAAAGAGGCGGAGTAGGAAGCTCATGGTAGCGACACACACGTACGTTCTCCGTTTATCTGTACAAGATATATCGCTAAATGCGATCCAGCGCAACTTTTATATCACGGTTATTATCAGCGAATATTTCACGCACATGCGGGGAAGTCGTTCAACAATAAAATATCGCGAAACGAAAAAAAGTACATCTATTATATATAGCGGCACATCGTGATATTTAAAAGTGTCACAGTTGAAACCATCGCTTGCAGACTACATCAAAAATAATACAATGTATAATATTACAATCCATCATAATTCTTCATTGCTTGTAAAAGGATTTGTACTCACCAGGATTCGTGGAATAGTCATCACCAGTCTTCTTTATGACAATAGGATAATCAACATCGTAGAACTGCATGAGCTTCAACCATTCCTCCTCAGTTACTATAGTGTATCTGTAACAATTATAAATAATATGCCATTGTAATTCCTGACCATGAAGTAAACTAGCACAACAAAATTTGTGATATTTATAATAAAGTAACTGTAGAAACATGCAAAGAGAGAGAAAGAGAGAAAACACGATTGGACGAGAGCCGTATTTGCAAGATGGAATTTGCGATTTTCCGACAACGCCGTAGAATCCGTAATGCTTTTTGCATCACCTCCCTTAATTATACCGCAAATTAGAAATTTCTTGCTGTGCCATGGCTCCAGCTTTTTGCCCTTGCAATTGTTCGCTCGATCCTGGCATGGTTCCTGAACCTCGTATCGCGAGAGAATCTCGCGTTAGTACGCAATCAATAATATTTCGCGAACTGCTGCGCTATTAATATCCATAATTTCGGAACTGTCTATTTTCGGAGTAAGGCCGAGATTAGGTCGAGATACAATCGCAATTTATTATTAATTAATTGGATGAAATTTGTATAATCATAAACATTTATTAAATATAAATTGCAACGTGTGTAAACAAGCATTTCAGCAGTCTAGACTTATTCGCTCTTCGCAATTTACATCTCGTAATGATTATAAAAATATTCGATAAAAAATATATAATGCAAGACGTATCTATATGAATGATCGATCAATCAAGCGTGATTAAGACGACCGCATGATATAAATCGGTAATTGGCGCGATCGTTTGTCCCTCGATAGAACGGTGAACGATTATACAGCAGCGAGACTCACAATACGAAAGCGAAAGAGAAACCCGAACAGTACGAAACGATGATGACTCGACCGATAATTAGTTGCGCGACATTAATTTCGATTCAGCGCAATATGCCGCGCGGTCTCATTTGAATTTTCACGGGGGCAAAAACGCGCGGACGAGCTTGTCGTCTCTCCTGTGTATTTGCCTAACGCCCGAATAATGGTAGATGCATCGAGGAGAGACGATGAAAGGAGAAGAGGGGAGAAATCGAAGTAGAAAAAATATATACTAGCCAGACTACGCAGCGTTTCATGAATTTCCCTTCCTCCCTCTCTCTCTCTCT
>Ga0157364_1009498_pt1 | contig 10052 bp, 3 predicted proteins | sample AttsexASBM2_FD_111476 | JGI IMG/M metagenome (GOLD analysis project Ga0157364, IMG submission 111476) | Fungus gardens microbial communities from leaf cutter ant in Ribeirão Preto, State of São Paulo, Brazil - Atta sexdens ASBM2 | ecosystem: Host-associated > Fungi > Mycelium > Unclassified ... | reverse complement strand
GATTTTTTTTCTTTCTCTCTCCTCTCCCTTCTCTCTCTCTCTCTCTCTCTCTCTCTCTCTCTCTCTCTCTCTCTCTCTCTCTCTGTTCAGTCTATACCAAATAGTTGTTTTTATTATCTGTGCACTGTAAAAAATAAAATGTTAATTTTAACTTAAAGATGTATAGTGGACTTTCTGAGCATGCAAAAATGTTAAAATTAACATTTTTGTGTTAATTTGAACATGTTTGCATGTCTCAAAAATCCAGTCTGTAAGTTAAAATTAACATTTTATTTTTTAGTGTGTAGATTCTAATGAGAGAGAGAGAGAGAGAGAGAGAATATGTTGCAAAAACAATTAAAAAATAAGTTAGAAATTGTGAGAATTGAGAGTGAAAGACGAACAGTAAATTGGGAATATTGCGATAAAATTCCGCAAAAAAAGTGTATAAAAGAATATGTTTTATGAAGGAGTAAAAATGTATAATACCTTATCATATGAATTGTCATTAAAAAGTTACAAGTTAGACCTATCCCTATAGGTGCAAAATATTTCTAAAATGTTATATAAATATTATTAAAAAAATTAAAATTAACATTAAAAATAAGTTATTATAATGTTTTGAAAATATTATGAGTATTCTACTTGTATAAATATGTTTGATACATTTCCTTTAAGAATCCTGAAACATTATTAAAAATTCATTAATATTAATTATTTTTATATTAATATTAGTGATATGTAACGAAAATGTCTTATCAGTCTATACTGCGTCTTGTGTTTAAATAACGTTTCGGTGTGATTTTACGTACATATGCAATCCTATAACTGCACGGCAAAAATTATTTTCATTCTTTAAATATATTTAAACTGAACAATTTTATAAATTAAAATAAATGTTATTATGATATTTTTTAATGTTTATACAATATATATAATATTAACACTAATTAATGTTACTTTTTAATAATTAATGTAGTATTATCAGAAGTGGACATATAATCATTCATTAATTTCAAGAATATTATTTAATATTATATATAATTTCAGCGAAATTCTTCAAATACGTTTAATATTCTGGAAATATATCTAAAATATTATTTAATATTAAATAATATTATGTGCCTATAGAGACAGGACACATAGATATTATAGATAGGGTTCGGACATTTGACCGCTAGCGAGTCTCACATAATAATTGTCTGAATAAAGTCACAAAGATGCATAGGATATTTTAAAATATCCTGAGGACATCCTCTAGAGATGCTTAGGTCAGCTCGTGAAGAATTGTATTGTGTGAGATACTTGCTGAAATGAGATAACATTTTGGCTGGTGCGTGGCTTACTCAATATAAACAAAGCGCTCAACAGTTCTTTACGTGCGCTTCATAATTGTGGCTCGAATGTGCGAAGTTCTAATCATGGAACTGTTTAGATGGATTCCAATCCAAGAATAATTTCATTTTCTCTAGAAAACACAATAGAAACTCATGGAATAATTGATCGATCAATTCCGATCGGAATCTATTCCGAACAATTCTATAAATACGTATATATAGGTAATATCCAAAACAGTGCACTTAGAATTTTCTTTTGTTTTATAAAATTCACAAAATTGGAACTTTTCTGAATTCTTAAATGGATGCCGTTCTATTTTCTGTACCGCCGTATAGATAGCACCACGTGGAAACCCTCCAGTGAAACTCGGCCGATAAAGTAGAGCACATCGCGACAGCGCGGCGCCGGAAGTCCTCGTACGGTAAGAAACCCTGTAAACAGATGAAAATTGGATTATACAAAACGTGACTCTGGCGATCGTCCAGCTTTATCTCTACCACTTGCAGCTCTTGGCAGCAAAATCTCGTGATAAAGGAAATTTATTGCATATCCTGTATATAGATATATACGTGTGCCATGCATATCGTTTCACACGTGGGTGTTCCCTTGTCCTATTTTAGCAAAAAGTTTCTAGTGTTTTGACTCTCGGAAAATTAGAATGTCTAATGCCTTGAATGTATATATATCTTGAAGTATTTAAACCACGCTAATTAATCTAATTAAGAGGAATCCTAAGCTATTTTTGGTCAAAGCGGATCTTAGTATTTAAATATTTCAATATGAATTTATATATTTTTCAATCTTAAAACGCAATCATGTATCAAACTAGAATAATAATATCACATGTTAAATTGATAAGCAATTTAACTGATGTTTAAGCATCTTATAAATAAACCATAAATAAATGTACTATATAACTATTATACATGATGTAAATGATGTATATGTTACATGATAGTTACATCTGTGTTTAATATAAAGTAGGGAAGTAATATATTTAGAATTTAATATTAATACGAATTTTAACAATTCTTAAATTTCCTAGATTTGAATCTTCTGTATTCAATGAAGGCATCCTTCCAATTCGATCACCCATAGAGATTAAATAAAAAACTCATTTTAAATTCAGCTATAAAAAAAAACAAACCTATATTAAAACATCTTGATATTTCTAGATGATATTTAAAAGATGTCTTATTTTTTATGACGCGTCTCCCAATTTTATGCCCAATTTGAACTTGCTTGCCGTTTGGATTAAGTATGACAAGTCAATGTTCTAGTCAAAGTCACAATAAGACATTCTTTTCGTAAGTATCTCCAGTAAAGAAGTGGCTAGCGAATGTAAACGTGAACGCGAAAGCAAAACGCCTATACTTGCCAGTCAGGTGCATAATCGAAAGGGGCGCCCACGTGAGAGGGAAATGACATCGAAGAGGGCGAGTCAGCCTTGTTTCGACGCCGACGCGGCAGGCACGCGCGGAATGTGCGAGCGGGCGAATTACGTTAACGTGGGCCGAATAGCGTAACGAGCTGCTGTTGCATTCTTTCTTTTCGCCTTTTTTAGCGACCGGCTCTTCCGACGGCGACGCGTCACGTACCGTTGCCGCATCATTATGTCGTATACACGTCACTCGCGGTCGTCTCTTTATCACTGATGCGCGAATCCTATTGCATGCCTCTGTTCCGATCGCGTACTCATTTCGCTAAGTCAGACATTTCCAGCGAATGCAAATTAAATCGCAGGAACACCTTGGGCGAGAACGTGTTGAAGTAAACACGTGTTTATCCTCGCTTTGATTCGCTTTAATTTCTGCGAGAGAGACTAACCATCAATTAGAAAACTCTGCAATCGATTTAACGAGAAAGAATTAATATTAAAAGAAAAAAGTAATTAAAAGGTATCAAATAAAGATAAACATATAAATTGTGTTTTAAAATGTAATGAAATATTTTCGATCTACCGAGTCTTCTTTAGTTAAAATAAATTAATCACAAAATATAAAATATATATAACTTATAAGTTAATAAAAAATTGATTGATAATTAAAAATTACAAAAAAGAGAAAGAATAAAAATCATAAAGCTATATCCAAGCAAATGCATGCAAAAATAACATAATTTAATATAATAGAACTGGAACACAATGAATAAAGAATTTCAAGGCTAATGAGAATATGCAGCGGTTCACAATGCGTAACTTCGTGTTAAAACCTTTATTTCATTACAGGCAGTATAACATCTTCGTAATCGATTCCAAATTGAAATTGAATGTTTCAACTCACTTTAGAATGCTTCTCAGTAATACAAGTAGAGATATAAAATTGGTTCACTAGTCCAGTCAAGACAGAGTCACTCGTAGAGCATAGAATATTTATGATAAATATTTATTAATATTCTTTTTTCGAAATGTTATTAAAATATAGATATTTCATATATATTTTATATAAAGCTTTATTCGAAATATTATTAAAATATGGATTAAATATTTTATATGATATTTATGATAATTAATAAATATAAATAAATATTTCTAATAAGTATTTTTTACTTGGATTATAATGTCTCATTAAGTACTTTCATAGCATTTACTTTAATATTTACAATAAATATTTTATAATATTTATAATAAATGTTTATGATCTATATGCAATCTAAGATCACAAAAATATTTACAAGACATTTAAACTAAATTTTATAAGTATTTATAAATATTTTGTAAATATTTTATAAATATTGCTATCTGGGTTTGCAAATTCCCCAAAATGAAATAGTATCTTAATAGACAAGAACATATCAAGAAATCTTGGATTTTATAAACTTAATAATTCCATAAAATAATGTGGAAACGTATTATTGTCAGTACAAATAAAAATAACATGTCGAATGTATAAAGAAATAAACAGTTGTTGCATGTCAAATTCTAGATGACGTTTGAAAACATTATCCGAATATCTCCGAGTATCATTTTTATTCTTGTTTATTCAGTAAACAATAAAGCTAAAATGATATTCTGAGGCACTCGGGTAATATTTTCGAACACAAACCTGTATTGAAATTAACAGTATTGAAATTAATAGTCCCTTCTTTTAAAAAATCTCTACTTGAACAATCGAATTGTCAGACTTCAGAATTAATATTGTTAATTTTGTGAATATTTTCATTTTTTCTCCTTTTCTTTTCCTTGGCATATTGTTACACATTCGGTCAAAGTTATGGAAACGGTATATTATTGATCGGTTACGATAAATCGGTTATGTCTGTATTCGCGTATACGCTATGGGAATGATAATATAACTGCCAAAGGTTTTCTAGTCGCAAAATGAGAGAAGGAAATGCACAGCCACTTCCTCGAGATAACTCCCGCGATGATAACGCGTCAGTTTGTCATCTTTTTGTGCAGCAGTACTTTAAATAAAAAGTCATAATAATCCAGCCAATTCTTCGAACCATTCCTAAAATAACAAAAATGATCGTCTCGAGATGTAGATCGTCTTGAGATTTCAATTTTTTTAGAAACAATGGCTGTGTTTTCATGCATTTAGCCCGTGGCCTAAATTCGACTTTCAATTATTTAAGCTTCTTGGTGTAAATAGTTGGTAGGTGACTTATTTGGTCAGGCCTTATTTTTTGGAGACTCGACCTAGAATATAGCTCAATTAGGTCGCAAAGTAGGAAATAAGAAAAAGAGAGATAGATAAATGGCATTTATTAATATTTTTTAGAGCAAGTTCTTTAAGAACATGGAAAAAAGAAAAAACAAAGAACAAAAATAAAAAACCAAAAAAATATAAAGTAAAAATAATACAACTTTGAGAGAGACGATTGAACATCATAGCTCTAATGGAAAAGCGAGAATTCCACATAATAGCTAAAATTAAAAAAATATAAAGATTTAATGTAATACAAAGAAACACATATAGTATGTGTTTCTTTGTATTACATTAAATCTTTATATTTTTTTATGTGTACAGCTGTTCACAAAAATCAAAATGTATACAACCTCTACAAAAGTTGCAGCAACTAACAATGTTGTAATATTGCAGCAATATTGCAGCGTTACTGCAGCGATATTGCTGCAAATTCTGTATTGTATGAGAAGATAAAAGAATAAACAGATGCCAAAAGAAGTTGACGAATTGGTTAATTAAATCTAACCAATATTTCTTAATTTTTACAAGATTATGATCGTATCAAGACATTCGCATAAAATAGGGAATTTTTGCAATAATATTATTCAAATACGGTGGATGTTAAGGTCAGGTTATTTTTTTTAACAACTAATTAAGAAAAGGATAATATGATTTTAGCATTCACCGTATCTGAATTATTGTAAAAACTCTCTAATATTATATGTATCGAGTTCCATGGTTAGACATCGGGAAATGAGTACAATAGGTACATCCAGATGCCATGATTACTCACTGAACAAAAATGCTTATAAGCAAAAAGGAATTATTAATATGTTTATTTGTTATAATATTCATAATATGGATAATCATATCAGTGCCAAGTATGCCACTAATAATCAGTGAATTAAATGTGAGATCCCTAACTTAGCTAATCTTTATTATGTGATGTAACTTTGTTTTAGTACTTAAATTCAATGAATATAATATTGGAAAATTGAAATTAACGTGCAAATATCAATATTTTAGTTATATAATGCTCAAACATTCTTCCTTTTTTAATTGAACTTCACTGATTATCAGTGCCAAGTATGCTATTGGATAATTAATGATTTCACTGATTCAGATTTAGAGAGTAATATAACTTATCTATCTATTATAGATAATTTTTAATATATATTATATTTCTTACTTACTTATTTATTACTTTTCATTATTTCTTTAAGACCAGAGCGTGAGTGTTTAGTGAGCTATGTAAGCGTAATTTTATATCGCTCATACCGCTTACTAAGCATTCAAATCCTCACGGTCTTAGAAAAATAATAAACAATAATAAGTAAGTAAGAAATGTAATATTAAAGATTATTTATAACAGATAAGTTATTCTACATTACGAATATTATAATAAATAAACATATTATTCCTTTCTCACTCAGTAATGAGCGCTCTGAATGCACTCAATGAACCTATCGAAAGGCTCCATCCGCGATTTTTTTAAATTCATTTATAAATTTCTTAGTAATCTTTTTGAGCCTATTTTTTCTATAATTGCGTAAATAGTAATAGTAAAAATTATAAATAGTTGTATTTATAAGAATTGACCAATCACAGTAGTCGAATATTCCGTATAATATATCGGAATTCAGAATAATATATCGGAAGAATTTAATTTTATTACACCATCACTTCACCGTCTACCTATAAAACCTTCTAAAAAAAAAATAATAAAAATGTAATATAAATAAAAATCAAAACTCTATACAGATTATAAAAGTGAATAAAACAAAACATGGAAGATTACATAAGAAAGAGAACGAAAGAAAAAAAAAAGAAAATCATCAATATGCGTCGATAACCGTGAACGTTAAGCTTGACGTCTTGCCGAGCAGCTTTCCGCGGAAGAATTCTTTCCTCAGCTGCACTTCCATCTTTTTTTTTCTCTTCTTGCATCGCGTAAACTATCCGAGGAATTTATTTTCGTCGACCTAAGGATCGATGCATCGCGCGAACTGCAAATCGTAAAGTCGCTCGCTCGTACGTGCGCATTTTCCAGCATCCACCAGGGAATGAAAATCGAACGTTCCGTGTGTCTCGTGCCCGCGATAAGATACGCGAGAGCAGCAGTGTAGTAACACGATTACGCAGCGCACCACGTACTACGGAGAGCCTACGTCTCTCGTGAGCATTCTCTCTTTCTCTCTCTCTCTCTCTCTCTCTCTCTTTCTCTCTCTCTCTCTCTCTCTCTCTGGAAGCAGGCTGGCATGACCAAATTTGGTGCGGCCTCGCTCTCCCGCTCCTCGGACACTTGCCGGAGGAAATTTGACGTTTTTAACCCACCGCACGTGCAGGATGGAGGCGCACTCCGGATGAAGTGCATCCACTGGGATGCTGCTGACCGCATCTAAGACGACCTGACATTTTTTATTCGCGCGATATGCAGTTGTATTAATAACGTAAGAACATTACATTGCGCGACGTTTTATTTATCGAGAGAAAAAGATCGAAAAAGAGAAAAGAAATAGAAGAAAAAAATGTACATTCTGTGTTGCATTTCTACCAATGTAGATTAACTTTAATCTCAGTTTACTTTAGCTTTTTCTAAACAGTAGAAAAATCTAAAGAATAAATTAAACCGAGATTAAAATTAATCTACACATCGGTAGAGATATATATATATATATATATATATATATATATATATATATATTAGTAAAGAAAAAAAGAGAAATTATACTTATTAGAACTTATTGCGGAGTTGTAAGTAATAATTAGGTCGCGAAGTTGCGAAATGCTCACAGCGTAATCGTTATTTTTTGTGGAAGAATAATCGCTGCGGCCGCGACTGTTTAACGCTGTGCATATGACGCGTTGACGGATCCATTTGTAAGCCTTATACTTATTGTTAGAACAGTCCCGTTTTCCTGCGATTATGGATTTTGGAGGTGGTATTTTTAGAAAGACGCGCGGTTTGTTTGGTTCGGTTATTTGCATCGAGATCATAGGGCTGTGCACGTCGCGCGCGACGCCACTGTGCGTCGCACAAATGACAGAATGAACAGAATTAACAAGATTCTCGAGCATGGAGTTTTTTTCCGGACACTAAACTCCCATATATCTTAAATTCATATTGCCGTACTCTAATTTTTACGGAAGAACAGAAAGAAAAGTTTTGCTGAAATAACTAAAAATTTAGCTAGGTACAGATTTGAAAATAATTTTATTCAACATATTTATGTAGGACGCTCAAAATAATTACTAAAACTTATAAATGTTAAAACTTTTTGAAGCATTGTCTTCACATTCTAATTACTTTGAGAGTTAGTCTTAATAAAGTTATTTTCAGATTTATATACTTATAAACGCATAATATTATTTGATATTAAGTATTTTAGACACCTTCTTGAAATATTAAATGTAACATTTTAAGAATATTTAAGAATATACTAAAATTGTATAATATTAAGTATAATATTAAGTATAATATTAAGTAATATTTTCGAAATATTAATTGAAGGGACGTATAACCTTCCACTCCTGACAATATTGCATTGATTATTAAAAATAACATTATTTAATGGTACTGTAATATTGTATAAATATTAAAAAATATTATAACAAAATTTGCTTTAATTTGTAAAATTATTACAACTGTTTAGTATAAATATACATTTAAAGACTGAAAATAATTTTGGCGCACAATTGTAGAACTGGATATGTACTTAAAATTATGTGAAAACGGTTTTTTAGCACAAGACGCAGCATAAACTATATATAATAAGAATTTTTCGTTATTGGATTGTGAATTCAAATTGCACTAAATTAAGAAAATAATTAATATTTATAAATATTTTAATAATAATTTCAAAGATATAAAGATATAATACCTAGGATATTATATCAGTAGATATATAATCTCTATAGAACATTTTCATAATATTAAAAAAATATTATATGATATTTTCAAAATATAATATTATAACTTATTTTAATTTTTTAATAATAATCATATAACATACAACATTCTAGGAATATTTTGCGCTTATAAAGTATTATTTATATTATATATATATATATATATATAAAATTAAATTTTTAAGTACTTCAACCGTGCAGGAACATTGATGGAACTTGGATCAATCTTTCGGATCAGTAAAGAGAAATATCTCGAAGCAAAAATATTGTTTTTTCAAGAAAACGCTTGGAAACTCTACAAAAATGTCTGCGAAATCAGAATACAAAAATTACAATTTTTTGAAAATACATGGAAAACTCCGAAAAAAACATTCAAATGTTTATAAATGTAAATTGGGATAGAACTTTTATTAACTACATCCAAAATCTCATTGAACATTAAATTAGGAATGCTTCTCATACAATGCAATTGAAGATTAAAAACGGAACATAAAATCTTTTTTAGACATTAAAAATTTTTAATAATTTTTATAAGACTAATCAAGACAGGAATATATAGCAGAACGCACAGACTCTTACATATATAATGCATGACGTACAAGACACAAGAAAACCCTCCAATCAGAGTTCATTTCATTGGAAAGGAAAGAAATGAAGAACTTTGATTTTTTTCGTTTAGGCTCGGTTTCACAATTCATGGTTAATTCTTAACTTATTCTTCATCTCTTTCTATTACTAGAATTACAATACAAGAAATGAAAAATAAGTTGATTAAGCGTCAACCGTGAGTTGTAAAACTGAGCCTAATGCTCATTTCTACCAATGTTATACTACATTAATAATCTTGGTTCAATTATCTCTTCATCGCTTTCTAGTTTCAAAAATTAGAAAGAGACGAGGTGCAAGAGACGAGATTGAACCGAAATTAAGGATGTTCTCCGACTGCAGTTATGTTCAACCTAATGAGTATTAGTGCTCACCATTATGAAAATTTTTATGAAAATTTATTTCACTTTTATATAGTATAAGGTATTCCATAAGTATTAATGTGTTTACAAGATTTTTATACAATATAAAATGCCTTCTGTCTTCGCCACCGGTCGAAAAAATAGCGACTTTACTTACTGTGTTACTTATTTTGCTTAATGATTTCTTAAAAACGAATATCGAAAGCCATATTTAGACAAATTTCATATT
>Ga0157364_1009497_pt1 | contig 10053 bp, 5 predicted proteins | sample AttsexASBM2_FD_111476 | JGI IMG/M metagenome (GOLD analysis project Ga0157364, IMG submission 111476) | Fungus gardens microbial communities from leaf cutter ant in Ribeirão Preto, State of São Paulo, Brazil - Atta sexdens ASBM2 | ecosystem: Host-associated > Fungi > Mycelium > Unclassified ... | reverse complement strand
CACATTTTTTTTTATGTGTTTGACATCTGTCAACATTAACCAGTGCACATCATCAGCAATTTCATACAACATACATTTTTTCTTTCGTAATCATGTCTAGTTTTTTTGCTAAAAAAAAAGCATATGCGGGAAGCTTTGCTTTTCTGTTTCAATTTGAAGAAATCGGCTGCCGAATCGCATCGAATGCTTGTGGAGGCCTATAGTGACAATGCTTTATTGGAAACAACAGAGATTGGTTTCGCCGGTTCAATGATGACAATTTTGATCTGAGTGACAAGAAGCGTGAAAATCGGCCCAGGAAGGTTGAGGACTGTCAATTGCAGGCTCTTTTAGACGAGGACGATACCCAATCGCAAAAAATGCTTGCCGAGCAATTGGGTGTTTCTCAAGCAGCCATTTCCATGCGGCTACATGCCATGAGGAAGGTTCAAAAGATCGGGTGCCGCATGAACTGAACGATAGGCAGATGGAGCGACGCCAAAACACATGCCAAATTCTGCTTGCCAGATAAAGAAAGTCGTTCCTGCAACGGATTGTGACAGGCGATGAAAAGTGGATATATTTCAGAATCCTAAATGCAAGAAATCTTGGGTTGATTCCGCCCAACCATCAATATCTTCCTCAAGATCAAATCGCTTCGGACGGAAGACGATGCTGTGCGGTGAGATCAGGAGGGTGTCATCTACTAGCTGTTAAAACCTGGTGAAACTGTTAATGCTCACCGCTACCACCAACAACTGATCAAATTGCACCGTGCTCTGCGTGAAAAAAGGCCGCATTATCGAAAAAGACAAGCTGATTTTCTTCCGACAACGCACCATCGCACACGTCAACAATGGTCCAAAACTACTTGGACACTCAACTGGGAAGTGCTACCCTATCCCGCTTACTCACCAGACCTGGCATCTTCTGACTATCATCTGTTTTTGTCGATGGGCCATGCGCTCGCTGAGCGGCACTTCGATTTTTATGAAGACGTCCGGCTTGATGAGTGGTTTGCCTCGAAAGATGAGGAATTTTTTTGGCGTGGTATACACAAATTGCCCGAAAGATGGGAAAAATATATAGTTTACGAGAGCAAGTACTTTGTTTTTGCTTCCTAGGAAAAAAAAATGTGTTTTTTGACTTAAAAACAGCGGATTTAAGCTTATACACTTGGTAAATCTACAGTAGCTCGACGAGATATAAATAAATAGCTTAATCAAATGTTTCGCAAAGTAATTATAATCATGAAATTTTTAGTTTTTTGTTTCTTGAATTTTTATTTTTTCGGTTTATTACTAAAAAATTATGTTTAGGTATAGAGTGCATGTCTAATTAACAAATTTAAATCACATTAACTATGTTTCTTTATTTAACATGCCTTAAAAAGTGTCCAATTGGACAATTAAATGTATGGAATTATCAATACAAAATTATTTTTATGAATTTAATTGCAGATACAAATATAATATATGTAAACAAATAATAAATAATTTGCCAAATGGTATAACTGTTGAATACAGTTGCAAAATAGTTTTCATGTAACACTAATTTACTTTTATATTTGCGAAAGTTAGTGTTACATCTTTAATAATTACGCTAACATTTGGCAAATTACTTATTAATTATTCATTTACATATGTCATATTTGCATCTACAATTAAATTGACAAAAACAATTTTGTACTGATAATTCCATACATTTAATTGTCCAATTGGATACTTCTTACAGCATATTAAATAAAGAAATAGCTAATATGACTTAAATTTGTTAATCAGACATATGTTCCATATTCAAACGATTTTTTAATAATAAACCGAAAAAATAAAAATTCAAGAAAGAAAAAATTTTCTAAACTAAAAATTTCATGGTTACAATTCGAGATTTTTTTTAGCAAATTCAATTCTTCCTTGACAAATTGGTGCCAGACGGAACTCTTAATCCTAAAAACTAGAGCTATAGTGATTTTTTGAAAAAAAATTGTTATAGTATCTCGGCTCCTAATAATCGGAGGGTAATCTTTTTTTTTAAATTCGTAGAAAAATATCAGATTTCGAATGCTTCACAGCTATTTGATATGATGCATATGAAATTATTTCCATTTTTTTATATGGAAAAAGATACCCACTTTTTAAAATCGTTTTATAATAAACTGCAAAAAATCGTTTTGTTATTAAGTGTACATGATGCAACTCTTACAAAAAGTAAGAGTTGCATCATGTACACTTCATAAACTGTTGCGTTTTAACATAATTTATACTATTCTGGATTAATGGGAGGGGTACATTATTATAATTTATTAAAACTTATATATTATTTAGAATGCCCCTTTGCTCCTTATTGATGCCTAGAGCCGTCGAACGGCCGAGATTGCCTAGAAAACATTTTCAGTCGATTGAAACACGCGACTAAAACGAGAAGGATGACTCGCTGTCTCGTTCGCTTTCGGCACAAAGGCGAGCACACGGACATGGGCTCGTGCTTAAGTGTGTGGCTACCGTTTTGCCAAACCGCCGTCTGATTCTGTGTCGTCAACGCAAAGTTCTTGGCTGAATAGTTAGGAGCCTTAATACTGTCACGTATAAAGACATAAACTTGCGACCGACTTATGTGAGTTAGAAATGCACTCGTTTTTTTTTAACGGGGTAAGTTTTAATAGGGTCTTTGTAGAGGTAGGCTGATCAAAGGAGGCTCATTAGATTGCGTAGGAGAGGAAGGGGTGATGTTCTGATGTTGGATTGTTCGTTTCCTCTGACAAAAAATGCGCCGGCTTCAGGCGCTGAGACGTTAACAAGTTTGCCGTTGGCTTTGATGGAATAGACTTTGTCGGAAATTCTTTGAATGATCCTAAAGGGACCAGAATAAAGTCGCTCCAAAGATTTTTTAATTGTGACGTAATTGTGAAGGAAGACGTATGAGCAACTGGATAGCTCTTTGAATACGAATGCTCGCTTTTTGTAGTGGCTACTGGGAATCAGCTTAACTTGGCGCATGTATTGACGAAAATCATTAATGAAAATCTGAAGATCTGGGTTATAATCTTTTTGTAGGAAAAATTCTTCCGGGACGCGAAGAATTGTGCCGTAAATAAATTCGCCTGGTGAAGCCTTGGTGTCTAATCTGACGTGAGTGCGCAAGCCGAAGAGGAAGAACATCTATCCAATTTTGAGTGCCGTGACACATAATTGTCGCTTTTAGAGCGCGGTGTCAATGCTCAACCATGCCGTTGGAGGCAGGGTGGTAAGTCGTACGAATGCGTTTGCACTCAATGAGGGATAGGAAGATTGAAAAAATTTGATATTTAAATTGAGTCTCTTGGTCAATGGTAATTACTTTCGGAGCGCCAAAACGCGTGATCCAGTGATTGTAAAATGCCTTAGAAACAGTCTAAGCTGAAGTGTCAGTTAAAAGAATGGCTTTTGCCCAACGGGAAAAATCAATTAGCGTCAAGCAAAATCTGAAACCATTACTTAGAGGGAGAGGGACGATTAAAGATCTGGATGCACATGTTCGAAGCGGCTGTAGGAAGCTATGAGATGAGTTGACGTTTTACATAAAATTTTTGACTGTTAGCAGTTGATGCAATTCTTTCGCCAAGTCGCAACGGTGCAGGTTGGGCTAGATGGGCTGGCGAATGACGCAGTCACTTTTGTACTGGGATGCGCTGGATTGTGGAAAAGATCGAAAACTTGTTTTTTTAGAAACTGAAATGTACGGGCGAATGGCCTCTCCTGTTAAATCGCAATAGAGCTCAAAGTTCGATAATCCCCAGACAGATCTTTTTAATTTGAGAGAAGATGAGTCGGAAGCCAGCAAATGCTTAAATTCTTCGTTCTCCTTTTGACGGGCGACCAGATAACTAGTTCAAATTCAACTGGAAAGCGAAGAGTCTCTATGTGGGAGACGCTATCGTCAATGACATTGTTGGAACCAGAGAGGAATTCTATGTCCGTCGAAAATGCTTTAACTGTCGTAACTGAGAGGCTTTGTCGGAACGTTGTTTGAAAGTGAAGGTCAGCGGTTTATGGTCTATTAAGATTTTAAAGTTGCGATCCTTCAGAAAATGCCGAAAGAATTTGATCGATTCGAAGATTGCAGTTAGCTCTCGTATGTGCTGTAGTTTCTCTGAAAGGACTTTCAGATTCTCTCAAGTTTCTGTTCTAATGAAGCCCCTATTGAAAAATCTGAAGCATCTAAAACTAAACGAGTTTCTGCGGAAGCGGATGGATGAGTTATTATTACACTGCGTTAGCTAGGTTTGACTTAGCTGCTATAAATGCGGCTTCCACTTCTGGAGACGATTATCGTTCTTAAGATATTCATGGAAAGGGGCTAATGTTCAAGCTGCGTGAGGCAGGCTGCATAAAGGCTTTGTAAAAATTCAAAGCTCTTAGAAATCTTCGGAGTTCGGTGATTGTATGGGATTTAAAGAAGTTTTGAATCGCTGTGGCTTTTTCAGGGCTTGATGCTGTTGTTATTTACTCTGTGCCCTAGGAAAACTATTTCCTTGATTCCGAAAACGCATTTAATAGCGATCAGAAACAGTCCGAATTCTTTAAGTTTCTAGAAGATTATAGGTGCTTCTTATGCTCCTCGATAGATGAGACTATCAGGATATTGTCTATGTAAACAAAGATGAAATCAATCTCTGAGAGCTCGATGAATTTACTGCTGAAAAGTTTGGGCGGCGTTGCGAAGACCGAAAATCATTGAGAGAAACTCGAACAATCCGAAAGAAGTAATAACTGCCGTTTTGGAAATGTCCTATTCGGCTATCAGAATCTGATAATAAGCTTTGCGAAGATCGAGAGAAGAGAAAATATTTTTGCCGAAGACATTAACTGAAAAATCATGCAAATGAGATATCGGATATATGTCGGGAGTGATGATCGCATTCAAACGGCAATAATCACCGCATTCTCCATTTATTTCCTTTTTTGCAGACAAGATGTATAGAGCTAGCCTAAGAGCTATTGGATGGTCTACCCATCTAAATTCGGCTTTGGCTGTCTTTAGTTTATCTGGTGATAAACGGCGTGGGCGCTCTACGATAGGAGGACCGGATGTTACTATGATGCTCGATCTCTTGAGTCCTGAAAGAGATTTGTTGACTCACGCCTGTTAATTCAGGAAATTCAGTGAGAATGTCCGAAAATTCGGAGTCGCGTTTCATTATTGAGATTTTATTTTCTGGAACAATATGCACTTTTCCCGAAACATGAAGATTAGTTATACCGTCCACAAACCGGCGGTTATGTAGCCTACTATTAATTTATAGGATTTTAAGAAGTCTGCACCTATTATTGCCATCGGAACGGCGACTATCCGGAAGTTCCAAGAAATGGGTCGACGAAATCCTAAATTTAAAGTAATACGACGTTCGTCGAATGTGTCGATAGTGGTATTATTCGCTGCGAATAATTTAAACGCAGTCGGAATAATTTTCGCTTGTCGTAAAAAGACGAGAGAAACCTCCGCGCCAGTATCGACAAGAAAATGTTGATCGGAAATCCGCCGGACACGTGGAGACAGCTATGTAGCAGCCCTTTTGTCCCAGCCGTTTCTGTGCGGAAAGGGGGAATTAGTTTTCCGGGAATTATTGTCGAACTTTCACGAACATGGTTTGTGGTAGGAAATAGCTTGTGTCTCGTACTTATGATGAATGATACTTACAATGAAATAAGAGTCCGAACTGTTTCCCGTGCTTTTTCGCTTTATTACCTAGATATTTATGCAATTATTCTGGTCGCTACCTTGTTTGACCTGACAACAAGGAAGATATATGCCTCTCGTACAGAATCTTCTCGATTAAAGACGTCCTTCAGGCTAATTTATATGACGACGTGTACCCAAGACTATCGAATCTTCTTTATGAAACTTTCCCTCGACGAGCGAGGAGAAGAGATTCCAGGAAGTGTATTTCGTAAATAACAATGAGATATGTGTCCCTGATTTACAAGTTTACAAATAGCACATACACTTACACGACTCACGAGACTTATCGACTTTCGATCGAATGCTTTTAATCAGCACAACGAGGCGGTACCTCCCGCGCTCGCATACTCGTGGTCGGTAATGAATAATTAATGACTTCAATTTGTTGTTCGCGACATTCAAGCACATTCGTGTGACTCAAATATAATTCATAATCGCGGAAGCCCTTTTCTTAAGCAAATATAGCTTGGCTGTACCGTCGCGGTATGGCGCAAGTGCAATCTGATGCAATCACAATATCGAGAATAACATACAAGAATAACGTGGCGAATTACGTTCTCGACGTATTATTTTCTTAATCGCACACGTGTACTTGTCGGTACTTAGAACGTAATTAGGTTTTAGAACGTAATTAACGCGAAAGTGTTTCTTAATACGTGTGGATTCAGTATTTTTAACGCAGTGATCCATTCACGTTGAAGATTGCTCGAATTCTCTTGTTATAGCTTCTTCTTCCTCGCTTGGAAGAGTTAATCCGTCTTCATTATGTCTCTGATTGGCTCCTGCGAATAAAGGTTGGACCAATGAAAGCCACTTGCTTCTGTACTATTGGCCATCTTAGCCAGATTCTTGTAGTGCAGCGCTATCTTGTTTGATTTGGCTTGCCTGATGATCTAAATAAAGTTATCTTGATGTAAGTCCATCATCTAGTTATGGAATTCATGTCGATCCAACAACTGGATCAAAATGTCAATTGATACCAATTTCCTTTTGGTCCAGATCCGATCTGGTGAAAGTAGTTTTTTTTTATCTGGGTTTCCCGCCATCTCCATTTGGGTCTATCTGAAGTGGGTAAGTATTTTGTTCGGTCTAATCTGGAACTGATCTGTTCTAATCCGGGTTTAAAACGAATAAATCGTATTTTGCAAGTTTTACTATATTTATATCTCGCTAAACCTATCTTACTTTAGTATTTATTAATCTATCTTATTTATTTTAGGTTTTCTACATCTTTATACTATTTACAACTGTTAAACTATTTTATAGAAAGTGAATTATTATACAAAAATACGTGAAAAGTAATTATTTTAAGTTAGATAATAAATAAACTATTTTACATGTCCGTTCTATCTTTAATAAACTAATTAATTACGAATATTTATTTTTATTTTACAAATTATCGCTGAATAGGAAGTAAACTTTATACAGAAGATAAGTGTTGAAGAATTATTATTCTACATTATTTATATTGTTTTTAAATTGAAGGTTTTACATGTGATAAATATTTATATTTCAGTGAATTATATAATAATTTTATTCTTAAAACTATTCTTAAAACTATTATAGGTAAGTAATAATGAATTTACATATTTACAGGAAGGTATATTATAAGGATAGTTTGAAAACATAACTTTATTTTGACAAAACTGCTTTAGCAAAGTCATTATTTGACAGAAAATAATTATAAGATTAACATATATTTCTATAAAATGCGCTCTCAGAGCTAGTTTATTAAATCGATAAGATATTTAAAATTAATAAAATAAAATATTTTACATAAAATCTACACTATATGGTTATATGTAATTATTATACATGCTAGACTAATTATAAAATTACATAGTTTATAAATGTTATCTTAAATCTATAAAAGTTTTATGCATAATTACTATATTAATATGAGAGGATAAAATATATATATAAAAAAAATAAGAAATAATGTTATAAACTTACTAATTTTGAGCATTATTTTTGCTCTTAGGCTTTTCTACAGTCTCTGTACATTGTGATGACGCTTGCTGTGCGTCCCTAGACATCTCTGGTTGTTGATTTGGATTATCTTGTTGGCTTTGCTCTGTAATAGTCTGTAAAGAGGGTATTTGGTTTGCCTCTCCATCTAACGATAAGACATCCTCCAAGTAACACTTGTCTCTATTTTTTTCTGCAAGTTGTTATGGCTCCATTCCGATTGCTGTTCTCGGCTTCTGCCTGCTCGAAGCTTTATTTTAGGTGAATAAAATTATTGTATGAAACGAAGTTGAAGATTACGCTAAGGTCTTGCAAATCACTTCTATGAACGTATTATAGTATATACTCATGAAAAATCATGAAAATGTCAATATCTCGTAAATTATCATGTTTTGAAATTTTTGCTATTATACATAAATTGGAGGAATATACGATTAATATAATTTATTAAAACTTATACGTTATGTATAATGTCCATTCTCCTATTATTTATACACGTTGAGCGGTCGAAATTGCCGGGAAAGCATTTTAGCTGGCAGCTGGTGTTGTTATAGATACTTTAATTGTAGAGAAAAACTTTTCAATCCGTAAATGCAATTAAGAGAAACGAGCCAGGGAGATTAATCATATTCGTTGATAAAATAGGGCACTCGAGCATCTTCTTAAGGCTCCTGACTACTCAGCCAAGAACTGTGCGTTGATGGTGGCAACATAGAATTAGACGGCGATCTGGCAAAACCGGTAGCCACATATTTAAGCATGAGCCCATGTCTGTGCTCGCCTGAGACGCGCCGAGCGAGCTCCTTCTTACACCGAAAATGCTTTTTCAGCCAATTGGTAGCCCTAGACATCAATAAAGGAGGCATTCTAAATAACATATAAGTTTTAATAAATTATAGTAATAGTGTATCCCTCCCATTAATCCAGAATAGTATAAATCATGTTAAAACGCAACAGTTTATGAGATATTTGTATACGATTTTTCACGTTATATAGTATACCCTTTGTTCATAAACTCGAGTAGCAAGAATAGTTCAGTGGAAGTAAAATTTTACCGAAAAAAATTATAAACCAGCATTTCTCTGCACGAAAGTCTTGAAAGGCCATCAGAAAAGAAATACGTATGTTTGAGACTTGTGAAGAAAATATGCGAAAAAATCGAATAGTTGCAAAAAGCACGTTTTTCGCTTATAAAAAAAGAAAGATATTGAAAAGAAAGATATTGATTGTATGAAAAAAAATTCGATATAAAAATGTAGATATTCGAAATAACTATAAAATGAGAGTGGAACATTAAAATCGATCTATTACAATAGTTCAATAAAAAAAAAATACCGAAGAAGGTTTTTTTTCATTCGCTCTCTGTTCATTGAGATTTAAACGCAAAGCTTTGAAATTCTCATAAATGTAGTCCTCGTAATGAACAAATCTAGCCCTGAACAAGCCTGAAATTCATTAGTTTTTGTTCACTAAAAACTTGTCTGCAAAAAAAATTTTATTTTTTCATCTTTAAGCAATCGCACAGCAATTTACGGAGGTGATTTTTCTTCTTCAAGAGTTACACTATCACGTACACTTAATAAAAACGATTTTTTGCAGTTAAACTATTAAAACGGCTTTAAAAAGTAGATATTTTTTTGAAAAAAATCACTGTGTTAAAAAAAATCTCTAGTTTTTAAGATTAAGAGTTCCGTCTGGCATCAATATATCAAGGAAAAATTGCATTTATTATTAAAAAAATTCCGAATTGTAATCATGAAATTTTTACTTTAAAAAATTTTTTCTTTCTTGAATTTTTATTTTTTCAGTTTATTACTAAAAAATCACGTTTGAGTATGAAGTGCGTGTCTGATTAACAAATTTAAATCACATTATCTATGTTTTTTTTATTTAATATGCTGTAAAAAGTGCTCAATTGGACAATTAAATGCACGGAATTATCAGTGCAAAATTATTTTTGTAAATTTAATTGCAGATGCAAATATGACATATGTAAACAAATAATTAATAAGTAATTTAATAATATTAGCATAACTGTTAAAGATATAATACTAACTTTTGCAAATATAAAAATAATTAGTGTTACATAAAAAATATATTTTGCAACTATTTTCAACAGTTACATTTGGCAGATTTTTTAGTAATAAGCCGAAAAAAATAAAAATTCCAGAAACAAAGAACTAAAAATTTCGTGGTTACAATTACTTTGTGAAACATTTGGTTAAGCTATTAGGTGTACAACTTTGTTTCCGCCGTTTTCCTATGGATGGCTTTAGCGATAAGTGGTGATCGAAATAAATAGATCATAGACGTCATACAATAAACTTGGGCATCTGTCAACATAACCCCATAGAAACATTAGTCGATTTGTGTCTGCATCATAAAGTT
>Ga0157364_1009496_pt1 | contig 10054 bp, 8 predicted proteins | sample AttsexASBM2_FD_111476 | JGI IMG/M metagenome (GOLD analysis project Ga0157364, IMG submission 111476) | Fungus gardens microbial communities from leaf cutter ant in Ribeirão Preto, State of São Paulo, Brazil - Atta sexdens ASBM2 | ecosystem: Host-associated > Fungi > Mycelium > Unclassified ... | reverse complement strand
TCTAGTTATGTAATCCTCTATTGCTAAATAAAAGAAACTTAAAAAAACAAAAACAAAAGAAATAAAATCTATAAGAAGAAAATAAAATTGTATTAAAATAAGAGATTTTAGGAACATATTATCATAATATACTTAATAAAATTTTGATAAGTATTATTATTATTTTATCATTATCCATAAACATCTGAACTTAGACTAGTATCATATGCTAAGTCTAACTCTAATAAAAGCTTATTCTTTGCAGTAGTATTATTTATTCTAATATCTGATAAGAGTCTGTCTTTTATAGCAGTATTATTCTATGACATATCTTCTATAATAGTATTGTACTCTATTCCAAACCTTATAAATACTTAGTTTTTTATAGTAAAGATTACTTCTTTCCAACTTGGTTTTTTATAGTAGAGTTTTCCTATTCTAATATTTGTTAGTATTTTACTACTGAAATATCTACTTAGAGCTATACTCTGAAATTCCTAAGTTTGTTACAATCTATACCTTATGTTTTATAGATGTTTGATTTGTAATAAATATGTGTTGGGGTTTGTTTCATCTTTGACTTATATTTAATGTACCTTATATTATTCTTATGGAGTATCAGTTAGTATCTCATGTAGTAGTAGAGGTATCCTCATATTCTTTTTACTTTCTCTTCATTGTTTTCTTAAGGATATCTTACTTATTTCTTATGGTCACTAGGTATAGAAACAGTCTAATATTCTTATGCTTTACTAATTAATCATCTCTTCTATTTTTTCTTAAGTTTTTGTCTAAGTTGTAATCTAAGCTAAGCTTAGAATTGTAACATTTGGTAAAGTATTATCAGGCTTACCTTACAAAAAGAGAGTGCATAGTAGTTAGGCTGCTAAAGAACTATCAAAACAACTTTGTGGTGAGATTACAGATAAATAGCCAAACTGTTAGAAAAATACTAATAGAAAAATATTGTGGTAAAAAAGACTACAGATAGGACAGATAAGACCAGACACAGATTATTGTAGTAAAAATCATGGACAGACAAGATGGATAGACATAGCTAAGAAGCAACAGACATTGAGGCACTAAAAGAGATATTAAGATTATTAAGGATCACTGAAGAATATGCCTTAGACAGAAACAGAATTACAGAACTAGTATTAGTAAAAGAGATATTGATAGTACTTATATCAGTAGTACATGACAAGACAGCACAGGAAATTATATCAAAGAGTATAGTTCTAGCCTATTACAATCTTAAGCTTAACTTAGGTTGTAACTAAGACAAAGATTTGAGAAAGAAATAAGAAGATGATCAATTGGTAAAGTATAAGGATACAAGATTGTATCTACAACTATATATATCTAATGACCATAAAGAATAAGTTAAGTGTCCTTGAGGAAATAATAAGAGAAAAGTGAAAAAAGTATGAGAAGACCTCCACTATTATATGAGGTGCTAACTGATAATATATGAAGATAAAGTAAGATGTAGTTAAATATAAGTCACAAGTAAAATAAACTCTAACATATGTCTAGCTTAAGATAAACATGAGGTGAACTATTATTATCCATAAGATATCAATTATAACATAGACTTAGGGTAGTTTGATGATGACTAGATAAAATTTGAAGACTAGTAGAGAAAGGTCTGATTATTCCTTAAGAGTAACAGAGTTATAGTAATAGATAACAAGATTACCACAATACTAGTCTGACTTAGAGAGAGTATAGCAGAAATTTATATGCAAAAGAAAATTGATCAGATAGAAGAAGAAAAAGAAGTCTAGATAACATTCAGCAATAAGAGTAATAGAGTTCAAAGCATTAACTATAAAGACTGAAACAGATAATATATATACAATATTTTTGCTAAAAAAGAATGTCAGAAGTGATATCATCAAGATTAAATTGGGATATCTGCCCATAGTAGCACCAGAGTTACTTAATGAGTGGAATATGGCAATTATCTCAGTTAAACAAGAATATGAATCTACAGAAGGCAAACAAGACTATAGAATAGAATCAGAAATTATCTATAGAAGAAGAGAAGTACCTATAGATATTGGAAAGTTCAAAGACAACTATGATAAAGATGAGAAGTCTAAATGCTTTAATTGCAATGTTTATAAACATATGGCAAAAGATTGCTGAAAGTCAAAGAAAGAGAAAAAAATAGGAGATATTACAAATGTAACAAAGTAAAATATCTTACAAAGAACTGCAAGTCAGAACAGAAGATGAAGAACAAAAGTATATAGAAAGAGTTAGATGATAAAGACAGTGACAAAGAGGAGAGTTTTGTTAGAGGTTCAGAGTAGGTATGATATAACAAACCTTTATATATAGTAAATCTCTTAATTAATATGTTATTTTATATTAGAGAGATAATAAAAAGAGGAAACTCAATGTGTGCACAAATATAAAGATATTAAATAGAAAAAAACTATAGCTCAAGATATTGGTTGACTCAGGATATACTCACATTAGAATTGATAAACAACTAGTAAAGAAAAGATAGATTCAAATAGAACAAATAGACAGGTTATTTAAGATTTTTAATGCAGATGGAACTAAGAATGGAAAAGTAACAAGATTTGTACTACTAGAACTAACAATCAATAGATACATGGAAAAAATTGATGTAATGGTTACAGACTTAAATAGTATGAATATGTTCTTAGGATATAACTAGTTAGTCAAATACAACTCAGAAGTGAATTGGGACAAAGAAACAATATAATTTACAAGATGTTTAAGAGAATACAGAACACAATACTAGGATATTATATTTATATCAAAGATAAGAAAAATACAACTAATGAAAGAAAGAAATAAAGAATACCAGGAAACTGGCAAAGAACAAGATCTGATAAATCCAGAAGATTTACTAGAATATATTTGACTATTCATACATTTGTTTAATAAGAAGAAATCTGAGAAACTACCAGATACTGGAAGATGTACTAAAAGAGTTAAATGCCAAAACCTATACAATAACAATTAAAGAAGACAAAGCACTAAACCAATGATTGGAAGAATAACTTAAAGTAGGACTTATAGTAGAATCAAGCTTGAGATATGTAACACTATGTTTCTACATTTCAAAGAAGGATAGATTTCTATAATTGGTACAGGATTATAGAAAGTTAAACTAGCATACAATAAAGGACAAGATATTATTATCCTTGATTGGAGAAGTAATCAATAAAAAAGTACTTTAACAAACTAGATTTCATTTGGGAATACAATAATTTATAAATCAAAGAAGATAACAAATAAAAAGTGGCATTTTTAATAAACAAGGACTTGTTTAAGCCAAAAGTGATGTATTTTAGCTATGCAACTTGTTAGAAATATTTCAATAAATGATGAATAGCATATCAGAGAGCTTTTACATGAAGAAATACTAGCAAAATATATAAATAACTTTGTTATATCTGCCAAAACTAAGAAGAAACTTAAAAAAAGAACAATACAATTCTGAAGGTAGCAGAGAAACATAATATCTGTTTCAAATGGTTAAAATCTAATTTCAATGCTAAAGAAATATCCATCTTAGGAGTGGTAGTTAGACAAGGAGAAGTATAAATGAAGAACAACAAAGTATAGGCTATTAAAAAATGAAAAACACCCATTCAGATAAAAGAAGTAGAAAACTTCTTAGAGTTTACAAATTTCTACAAACACTTTATCAAGAACTTTAACTATATAGCAAAACCTCTCAATGAACTCAAGAGTAAGAAAGACTGGAAATAGAAAGAAGAATATCAAAAAGTATTCATAGAATTAAAGAAAAAGATTATAAGCCAATCTGTATATACTTCACCTAGAAAAGGAAAAATATTTAGAGTAGAAATAGATACATTAGAACATGCTATTGTAGGAGTTTTATCTCAGAAATAAGAAAGGAAATGGAAACCAATTGCATTTTTATCAAAGACAATGCAAGTAGCAAAAAGAATTTACAAGATATAATAAAGAACTACTGGCTATAGTAAAGGCTCTAACAAAATAGAGGTAATACTTATTGAATGCAACTGAAAAGTTTGAAGTCTAGACAGATTATGAAAATCTCAAGTACTTTAAGAAACTACATAAATAACAAACAAGATGGTATCTCAAGCTACAAGATTATGATTTTATTTTATGATATATTTCAGGGAAAATGAATATAAGAGTAGATATTCTGTCAAGGAAGGATCAAGTAAATACAAAGGACAACAACAAAGACATTAAAATGCTCAAAGATAAGCTATGGACAAGAAGAGTTAGTACAGAAGTAGAGATAACAATGTTCAAGAGAAACTAAATAGTAGAAGAAATCACACTGCTGGAAGAAATATGAAAGAACAATATGAAAGAACAAGAAGTCTAGAAAGAATTGGAAAAAGAAAACAGTCAAATATAGAAAGACAATAAAGTAGTATATATAAAAGAAAAAATCTATATTTCAAATAACTGGAAGATTTAAGAGCAAATTCTATAAGAAGATTATGAACCAGCAGACATAGGATATCTAAGACAACAAAGGATACTTGATTTAATCAAGAGAAACTATTAGTGGCCAGAAATACAGAATGTCATCAAGAAGTATATTCAAGAATGCTATTATATGCTAAGTCTACCTATTTGGAAGATACATCTCTGTAGTGATACTGCCCCCTTTATATCCATGAATTAAGCTTGTCTTTCATGATAGTCATCCTTTTTGCAACATACCTCCACAATGGTGATACAACAATCTGGATATCCAGTCTTCTATAACAGAAATACTCTTATCCAACTCAGTCTTTTATAGCAGAGTTCTCCTACCTTACCTCTGTCAGTGTCTCGCCACTGAAACCTCTGCTTGGGGCAATAGAGGCTATACTACTGAAACTCTGAGCATCTTTTATATCTCCTACTCATATATCAGACTAGTAGTTATACTATAATTTACTAGTCTAATAATCAACAAAGATAAACTCTTATTGAACTTGATCTCTGGTATTAAATGGTGACATACCAACCAGTACTCACTCACATCTTGGACTTCATCTGAAGTTGTGATCACATAGTAAACAGATAGTGTAGCACATAAGCTGAAGCCAATGTTGTTCTACAAGTTCACATTACCAAGCACAGAGTTTATACACTCCACATATCTCTGAGCCAATCCCACAGACTTTATTCTCTGGTGTGAACTGTTTCTAACAAATGCCAAAAGTGCTAACAGAACAAGATACAATATATAAAAAAAGACAAGAGAACTTCACCCATTAGAAATACTTCAAAAACTATGGCAGGAAATTAGTATTGACATTATCAGACTACTACCAAGATTAAATAACAAGAATATAATAGTGGTGATAATAGATTGATTCACAAAGATGATTAAACTCAGAGTAACAACAATAATAGTATCATTGGAGAAAATAGCTAAGATCTATAGAGATAACATATAAAAAATCCATAGAGTACTAAGAAAGATTCTTAGTGATAAAAGACTCTAATTCACCTTATAGTTCATGAAAGACCTTAACAAGATATTATAAACAAGTCTTATTGATAGTATATCATCCTCAAATAAATGGTCAAATAAAAAGGATTAATCTAAAAGTTGAAGCATTCTTATAATATTATATTATTTATCAGCAAGATGTCAGGTATGGTTCACACTAGAGGTGAAAGTCTACAAAATGGACTTAGAGATGTGCAGACTTGTGGAATGACCTTGGCTTCAGCTTATGTGCTGTGCCATTTGTTTACTACATAGTCATAATTTCAGATAATAGGAAGAAGTCCAAGATAGGAGTGAGTACTGATTTGGTGTGTTACCATTGAACACTGAGAATTGAGTTCAATAAGAGTTTATCTTTATTGATTATCAGACTAGCAAATTACAGTGTAACTACTAGTCTTATATACCAGTACCTACTATAAGAGATGCTCAGGGTTTCAGTGGTATAGCCCTTATTGCCCTAAGTGGAAGTTTCAGTATTGAGACACTGACAGGAGTATGACTCTGCTATAGAAGGCTGAGTTATATAGGAGTATCTCTGTCATGGAAGATGGACTATCTAGACAATTGTACTACCACTATAAGGTGTGTTGTGAGTAAGGTGGCTGCTGTGAAAGGTGGGATTTAGCTGTTGACAAGGAATATACTATGAGGATGTATTTTCTGGACAAGTGGACTTGGCATATGACACAAGACAATTAGACAAAATAATTATTAACAGTAGAATTCTAGTATAATAATAAGAAATACTTAGCTACAGAGTACATACCATTTAAAATTAACTTTGGTTGATATCTATGGAAGAGAGATCTAACAATCAAGTTTACCAAAACTAGAAAAATTTCTCAAAAAACTACAGAAAAGTTAGGAAATAGCAAATATATTAATTAAAAAGGCAAAAGAAGCCATGAAGAAACAGTTTGACAAGAAAATATAAAACTCTCAGAGATTAAAATAAAGAGACAACATATGATTGGAAGCCAAAAATATCCAATCAAGTCAACCTTTAAAGAGGCTAGACTAGAAAAAATACAGATCTTTTGAAATTATAAAGGATGTTGTATAAGAAGCATTTTAGCTAAGTTACCAAAAGAATGGAAGATACACAATATGTTCAATAAGAACCTGCTAACACAATATAGAAAACCCTGATTCAAAGAACAATACATGGAAATGGCACCACTACCAGACATTATTAATAAGAAAGAAGAATACAGAGTGGAAGAAGTATAGAATAATAGGAAACAAGAACATAGCATACAGTTTTTAGTTTACTGGAAAGATTATAAAAACAAGCATAACCAATGGATAGTAAAAACAGGGTTATTATATGCAAAAGAAGCAATTCAAAACTATTGGACAAAGCTTTTGAGACAAAACTTATGAAAGAGAGAAATAAGACTTCAAATTGACATTTCAAAGTATTACAAACAAATGAGAAATTCAAACTCAAATCATGTCCTACTAATTTGCAACTGCACCTACTTTTCCAAATCTCTACATTGCTTATATTATCAATAACATGGATCTTATTATGGCTTTGAACAAAAAGAAGAAAGATTAGACAAAGAAATACCACAAGATAATTCAAGGACTAGAAATCATGGTAGACATCCAATTGCAAATTCAGAATATTACCAAGTTAACAGATATAGCAAATAATCAACTGGCAGATATTGAAACTATATTACTGAAAATAGGAGAAACTTATAGAATACAAATCAGTGAAGACATTTATAGCATATCTGAAAAACTGAGGAATATTATTCATAAAGATATAGAACAACAAACCTATCACATTCAAGTTCTATTAGCCAATGAATTGAATCAATATAAAAACAAAGAAGAAGAAAGGGTTGATGAAAATATTAGAGTTTTACAAAAAAAAGTATATCAAAAAACATATTAAGACACTTTATAACCAATGGTTGATAATAAAGAAAAACAAAAAGGAGTCATTCAAGATAAAAAAGTGCTTTTATACAAACTATATACTATATTATTAGAACACAGCAGACCAATAACCTTAGAACCAATCTTATTAAAAGAAGAAGTTAATAATCTAGAAAAAGTATTGAAGATATTACAATCTCCAATAAAAACTACACTATTTCTCTCTCTAGCTTACTATAAAACTATTTAACAAGATAGAGAAAAAAATATTCAATATTGTAAAGAAATCACAGCTAAATTTATCAAACAAAAATATAATTTGGATACAAGTTGTTGAAGATTTCTAATTGAAATATATTTAAAAGAACTACTACACAAATTTTTCTTTATAATATTAACATTATTTTTATGAGTGATAATAGTCATTGGTAATAGAGGTCAAGTAGAAAAGAGGTTATACTAGAGTTGTTAGAATTGAAAACAGTAAACTTTATTTTATTTTATTTTTCTTTCTTATTTATATTTTATTTTCTATTTTGGGCTTAGGATTAGAAATTAGTGTGATATCACAGTCACATGATCACATGTCATGATAGAACATTATAAAAGATTTTGAAAAGAAATAACATTATACAGCATGTTTTATATATGATAAGTTTGTACTAAGAATTCCATTGAGCTCTCTTATATTAACTCTAATATAAAGTTCTTTCTCTTGACTTGTGTTACAATCAATGTCTCCTGGAGAAAGCATGGATATGGGTAAAAGGTATGACGACATGATCGGCTGTGCCATAGATGTCTCAGTCAGCACCTCATATAGTAGGTGCCACAACCTGACCTAGTTCCCATTGTTTCCTCACATCTTTCTCATGTATTCAATCTCATGTACTCCTCATGGTTTCATAGACTAATCATATATATAGTATAGATGCATACTTGTATCCTTACGCTTTACTACTTATATTATTTCCCTTGATCTTTCTCAAGTCTTTGCCTTAGTTGCAACCTAAGCTTAAGCTTAAGGTCATTACAGATAACAAGTGTTTCTAAAACCTTGTCTAGAGTAGAATGACCTTCTTAAGTCTAAATCATATACATTTCTCTTAAAGTATAGGTAGTTGGTAAATAGTGTAAGATAGAACAAGAAAAGAGCCCACTAGTACCTACAGAGATTTCCTCAAGTTCTGAGTATAAATCAAGAAGTGAAGCTAGGCTAGCACTAGCTCCTCTTCTCTACCACTCTATATATTATTCCTTCTAATCTCACCATCACTATCATTATTACTATTACTAATTTTACCTCTCCTACAATACAATATGAGTCAATGTAATGCTATAAACTATAAGCAGATCATCCAACAACAGCAGAAGCAGCTGGTAGCAATACAGGCACAAATCCAGGTCCTGCAAGCAGGAGCAAGAGAGGGAAATGGAGCACAGGAAGCAAACATGGAGGTGGCTAGGCCACAAGTATTTGATAAGAGCTCTGGAAAAGTATTAGGCTTTGTAACAGCATGCAAGTTATATATGAGAATGAAGATGAGAAAGGTAACAGTAGAAGAGCAGATACAGTGGATCTTATCATATATATAGGGAGGATTAGTAGATATATGAAAGGAAAATATACTGGAAGACTTGAAAGGAGAATTACTGGAATATGAGACTGTAGGGCAATTTTTAGCAGACCTTAAGAAAGAATTTGGAAAAGGAGATGAGAAAACAGTAAAAGTAGTAGAACTAAAGAGGTTAGAGCAAGAAGGAAGGATAATAGAGAAGTTTGTCCAGAAATTCAGAAGAGTAGCAAGAGATAACAGATATGAAGAAAGGCTGTTAGTGGAAGAATTCAAAAGAGAAATGAATAGAGTAACATACTGAAGACTCATAGAGTCAAAACAACAGCCCACCTTTACACTAGACAGAAATTAGAGGGAGAGTAGGAAAGAAAAAGAAAAGTTAAGAAGAAGATAGAAGTAGGGGTCATAGGCTCCCAGGTTAAACAATGTAGAGATACTCAAGCAAACAATGCTATGGCCTTAGATATAGCCAAGAAGACAAGAGACTCCACAACAGTAGATGCCAACAGGACCTATTCTCATGGAGGGAGTTGAAAGGATAAATATGGTAATAGTATGCTCAAATCAGTGGGCAAGGTTCACATCATGCAACCCACACATGATAGATGTGGATAAAGAGAGAAATTGTTTGTAAAGGATTTGGCTATCTAACACAAAATTGTAGGAGATGAATTATGAGCCAAGGAAGAAGAATAGAGTATGAAAACAATTAGAATAATGGACAAAGCAATTTAAATAGAGAGAGAGATCTAATAGTTTTTGATTAGGTCTTAATAATTATAACAGATTTATAATGTTCTCTAGAGTAGTAGATAATACATTCTAGTATAGTCTGAACAATAGGGATATGTTAAGAAAAGTAACAGTGAAAATAGAATTGGAAAGGATTAATACACAGGAAGAAGTTATAGTGGAGGTATTATTGGATAGTGAGGCAACAGAATTGGTTATAAGTTCTGAGTTTACAAGAAAGCAGAGATCTAAGTTGAAGAAAATAGAAAAACCTATATATGTGAGAAATATGGACAGATTCTTTAACGAGGAAGAACCAATTGAATATATGGTGAAAGTAAACATATATTATCAGAGGTATAGGGAAAGAACT
>Ga0157364_1009495_pt1 | contig 10054 bp, 2 predicted proteins | sample AttsexASBM2_FD_111476 | JGI IMG/M metagenome (GOLD analysis project Ga0157364, IMG submission 111476) | Fungus gardens microbial communities from leaf cutter ant in Ribeirão Preto, State of São Paulo, Brazil - Atta sexdens ASBM2 | ecosystem: Host-associated > Fungi > Mycelium > Unclassified ... | reverse complement strand
TGATCGAGAGCGAATTATAATTTTTATATATCTTATCTATGTAATATTTCCACTGTTATTTTTGTTTACATTGATAATGATCCAACATCGAAATGATGTTAATTTGTTTATTACCGGCAAATTAAAGTTTTATATTTTATATTTTAACTATATGACATGTTTATTTATTAACGGTTCAAATTTTAATTTATAATCTTAGGCTCGTAGCCCTTTGTCTTTCTGTTTTTTAAATTTATTGAGCCTTATTACTTTTTTATAGTTTAAAATAATATATTATCGAGAATCGAAAGGAATTTCAAGGATTAATATTATTTCTTTTAATATAAAATTTTTTATGTGTATAGAATTTTTTTTCTTCTCGATATAATGAAATATCAATACCTTCATGATAAAAATTAAGTATAATTTTATGCTTGCCCTTTTATAAATATGGAGACAGACAAACTGTGAAGATAAATAAAATTGATATTATTGGTACAATAAGCTTGATATTAAACTTCATTTTAATTCAACATTAGAGAGCAGTTTAATTAATTTTGTTCTTAACCTTTAAAAGATAGAAGGCTATTTTAAAAATCTTATACTTTTTCCTTGAATAAGATTTGTTACAATTATATTCCTTGTATCATTCCATTATATTTCTTTGTCTCCAAACACCGTTTCAGCGCCATTGTAGTGGCTTTTCCATCCCGTAAAGAGTATTAATATTTAATAAAGCAAAATGTAGGAAGATAACGTTGTACTGAGAATTCAATTATTCCAAAAATAAGTGATGCATGTATAGAGAGAAGCGATTATAACAGGAGAACTTGTAGTTATGCAAACGCAAGCTAGGCTGGAGCACTTCTAAGTGCTCTCCCGTCCGTTCGGCGGGTGTTTACTTCGCTCGCAATCGATGTCTGGGCTCGATATCGCCACGTGTTGCAAATGGACATTTAATTATGAACCCGGTCCGTCGATGACACCGTTCTAGGTCGTTCCGCTGAGATAATCCTCCATGTAGATCAACCATGTCGAGAACGGAGCGAGACGAGAGAGGAAGGTCGACGTACATCGAGTTATTTCGAGCCGCTTCGCTCATCTACCTGAATAAATCATGGTATTCGCGCTCTGAGGGTTCCAACGACGGCTATTATGACTAGAAGGGAGGGGAGGGGGAGAGGAGCCGACCTTTCGGATTAATTGCCCGCGATGGGGCCTGCCTTCTCGACTCGCGACGTCGCAATATTGCGAAATGACGGCTCGGGGATCGAGAGATTTGTTTTCGAACATTCAACGAGAGACGCATAATAGTTCTATGGAGATACGAAGACTAAACTGTGAAGATACTCTCAGGCAGAGGAAGAACCTAAATACGAATATTCCGTTCTAAACATAAAATAATTTCTATGCATGTACCTGTGTATGCATTTCATCTAATATTTAATTTAATAAATTAATGTATTAAATTATATATTAATTGTATATCAATATAATAAATTAATATATTAATTTAATTAATTATTTTATGTTTGTCTTTTTTATTATTTTAATATTTATAACAGTAGTCTCCTTTTTTTTCATTCCTTGATTATTAACCTCATCCTTGAACTATTGGATTCTTGTGTGCTCGGACAAATAAAGTATGTATGAGGTTTACAAAAGGTAGCCTTGATAAATTTCAAACACAAAGATCGGGTGTCGAGTTTTTGTAAACTTCACTCGATGCACTCATTCAAAAGAACCCTCTCGCTGTAAATAAACGTTCAAGACGTTTAAAAAATTACATGTTACAAAACTTCCAGTGTTTAAAGAGGCTGAATGGTTGATGATAACCGAAGGTCGTCGATGAATAATCGCCATTTGTGTCACTTGTTTTATCCGCACTTACTAAGTGTGCATACAAAATTATTATTTATTGCATCGATAATTCGCGTAGTATCTTTTTCTTTTCCTATAAATAGAATTCGAATATTAGAGTTAAAATTGATTCTTTTTGCCAACTCCATGAAATTTAGAATGAAATACATCTTGTATTAGATATTATTCTGCGATGTTTATAGGAAACGTGAAGTTTCACAAGGCACGATGTTATTCAATATTTTTATAATTCTGCCAAGATAATTGAGTGATAATCACAGCAATTGGAATCGCGGAAGATGCTTCTCTCCCGTGAAATGTTGCTTTCTTTGCTACTCCCCTCAGAAGTAAAAATATTACGCCACTACGGAAAATACTTTATCATGTCTAATTACGCGTTACGATAATATTATTATTACACGCGTATTAATAACTACACGTATATTACTCGTCGAAAGAATTCTTCTTCGTTGAAGAATTTATTATGTAGAACGAACGCGAAGCGGATCTGCGTGTTTCCTTCGCAATCTTTCGATATATAAGTACGATTTTTATACCGCTACGCCGCACTACGAGTCGTGAAAGAAGGGACTTTGTCACTGCAGAAATCTATACCCGAAGATGAAGAAGATGAATGCGCGTTGTATTCACAGTTGTTGATGAAGCTGATGATTCTGCGCAATTTCAGCCCTGAGGGGGATTATTCCTAGCTGCGAGGATCGTGTCACGACGCTCGATTCTTTCCACTTTTCCGATTCGGGTCAAGCGGAATCGGTCGACAATCGATATGTACCATCTGGCTGAAGCAATGACGATGATACGTATATACGTATATACGGGGCATGAATGAGCGGTACAATAAATCATAAGGCACGTAAATAAGAATGATGACCTCGTATCACGTACCCATCGGCGATGAAAATGCAACGAACTTCCATGAAAGAGTCAATTAAATTCGCGGATTAGTGTGCATCTCTATACAAATTGGGAGCATCGAGCATTCACGATGGAAACTATTACAGGTATCATAAGGCACATCAGAGACGATGAAATATTACTTTCGTGTCTGTGCTTTTGTCAATACGTAATAATAAAAAAAATGTTCGCTATTGATTCAGGGGAAGAAACGTAGTAGAATCTATATTACGATTTAGCCAAAGAAGACCGCATTATTAATCGCGATGATCATTATAGATGAGAGCAGCGAAATCAGGACACATATCATAGAACTGTTCGAGATGAATTCCGATCAGAATTATTTAATTATTCCTTAGATATTTTTATTGCTTTTTCTATAATGTTATATATAAAGGAAATAATAATATTCGTATTAATAATATTTTTTTGTTATTTTTAATATTTCTATATGTGTATGTCAAAATCAATCCACTTCTGAATGAATTGCTTAGCTTTAAAGTAAATAATTAAAATAATTAAAATAACATTCATGTTACATGCACCTACAATAAATACTTAAATAATGGATGAACTACTCTCTAAATTCTTTGAAGTGGAATTTCACTCTAGAGAGAGAAAATTGACCCAATCTTGAAAAAGAGTAGCTCAATTTCCAATCTTTAAGAGTAAGATTTCATTCTTCAGAGTGAAAAGTTCACTTAAAAATTTTTAGAGAGTAAATTTGAGTCAAATTCAACACTTTTTTTAAATACAATTATTTAACTTCATTATTTTAAATTAACGATAGATTGAATAAAAGCAGTAATGACCTACAGAATAATTAAAAACTCAAATAATGTATAATTTATAAATTTAATAATGGTAGGAAAACTCAATAATTCAGGTAGGAATTGTTAAATGCTCTAGATTTCTATTATTTTTTAAGGATAAGCGAACTAATTTCAATCAAAATCCATGCCATAATATATACAGTGCACAATACGTATTATAGAATTATTCGAAATGGATTCCGATCGGAATTATTCTTCTCTTTCCTATTTTCTAAGTGAAACAGAATCCATTCCAAAGAGTTCCATAATACGTGCCCCAATTCTCTTTTCCTTCTCTCAATCGGCTCTATGATTGAAGACATTTTAATAACAAAAATATTCAAACACGGGTTTAAAGGCGGGTCTGCTCATATAAAAAAAAGGCATTCGCGAAAGTATTTTACATCACACCGCTCATTACGTATCGCATTCACGTCGCGTTGGCCGATTGATTTCGATAACATCGAAACGCGAGTCGGAAAATACACAGCAGCGTACATAAATAGATTAATCGAGCGGCAGTCTATACGCTATTTCTCCCTCCGGCCCCGTTACGGAGTGTCATAACCGATTCTTGCGGTTGCGAAACGCCCGGCGGATCGTCCGTCCACGTCGCCACCCGCGAGTGACGATCCGGGACGGCTAGGCTGCGAGAAAATCGCTCGGCTCCGCGCGAGCGCATCGCGCCGCTCGCCAACGTAATAATGATCCCTTTAATCAATTAGCTCGACGGCGAAACCGTGAGGCAATCCGAGGAGAAGACGACGCACCGGCGCTGCAGAAAATGCCGTGGTTCGTTCCCCGACCACGGATATTAATTATCTGGGGCACGGAGATGCGCTCGCGTACAATGCGCGATCGTAAGGGGGAAAGGGGGTCGCCGCCTCTGCAGCCGATGGCGAATGTGGCGTGACTTTCGCTTTTCCTGCTGTATATTCATCTGTCTAGTGTCTACTGCTTTGCCGATGCTGTTCATGCTGTCGCTGCTGCACGCTTGCTATACGCTCGCCATGGCATGCCTAAACCCTGGAAAAACTACGCAGCGTGGCACTTTCCTCTCGGCGAGAATCGCACTTGCAAAATGTTTGTGCTAACAAGGATAGCAACCTGACTGCACCTCTCCGATCATCACCGAAAGATGCACTTGCGTCACGACTTGCTGCGTTTTTTTTCTTCTTTGCACGGTATGGATTTTTCTGAAGTAGTTAAAAATTTAACTAGATCTGAAAATAATTTTAAGGGACCATCCAAATAAAATATTATCATATTGCTAAGAAAAGTGATTATTCAATTTGTTTTCTTCCTTTTAAGTAACGATTATATTAATGAAGAATATTTTCTTGATAACAATCTTAAAATATACTTATTACAAATTTAAAAAAAACTCATTGTATACTCAATACATGAATTCATTTTCTTTTGAAAAATATTATAAATTAATCGAAAAAGGGAAGGAGGGAAGAAGCTTTACATGTATAAAGCAAATTGAACTTGTTTTAATTTAATAATCTTGACTGAAATATTAAACTCACTGGATCAGAGAATGCTTTGAATAAATTTGATGCTTGTGACGTATAGATCTATGAACTTTTGAATATTTAAATACAGCATGCATTTTTCTGTATGTAGTTAGAACTTCAAGCATGATAAGCAATGCTATAAAAAGTTTTGACATTCTAGCAATCAGTTTGAACGTTTCACATAATTATTTTGATAGTCCAATAAAATTATTTTCAAACTTGTATCTAGTTAAATTTTTAGATGCTTCAGCAAAATCGTGTGCATACTTTTATGAAAAGTATAAAGTCGCACCTACGTGGCTCATTTCTCTTCAGTAAAATTATATAATCTCGCGTTGACGTTAAATCGAGATTAATCTAATTCAGGCCACTGCAGCTGAACTCGATTCTTCAAACTATGACCCGGTCTCGCGAGGATTCGTGCATTGCTAAATTCATAATGTGAAATTATACCTAATTTGAGTTATTTTTAATCATTTCTATAGATCGCTGTTGCTTATATTCAATATATCGTTAATTTGATTAAAACTATGATGAAATAGAATTAAACAATTTATTCTAAGAAAATGTATTAATTAAATTTGACACAAATTTTTAAGATATTAGCATAAACTTTAGTTACTTTAAAACTTATATTACCGAAATAGATTGATTTACATTTTGACACACATGCAAGTTAAAAATAACAAAAGGCTTGTTCTTTTTCGAGGAAAGTTCTAAACTGGTATATCCTATTGCAATAATAAAGAGTGAAACAAATATAATTTGTAATGTGTGCAACTTATACCAATGTACTCCAGTTCAGAATTTTCTTTAGAAAAAAAGAACGGACCTAAAATGTTATTTAAGAATTGGGTTATCATTACTCCTTTGTTATCTACAAAGCTAACAATAGCTCTATTTTTTATCGCTGCACTGGGAACCAGTGCAATAAATTGGAAGTAAAAACAAACGTATATTTGTTTCACTTCAATTTATTGCACTGTGTGTACCAGTTCAAAAAGTGCAGCAATAAAAACAGATCTAATATATATCTAATAATTACGTACATCTAATGATTACAATAAAACAAAGACAGCATAAGAAGAAGAATGCCGAAATTTATTTCGAGACACAAGAGAAATATCGGTAACTTGCATATAACGAAATTGGCAAGGATTAACTCAAACGTCAGCCTCGCGCCGGTCCTCTAATTTATGAACGCTATAATTGCGGCGTGGATAAACGCAAAAAAATCCATTCGTGGAACCTCATTGAATAGCTGTTCTATAATCTCGCACGGCCATAGAACTCGCCGCCGAGACCGAACGCAAATTGCAGACCGCATCCGATAAGAGCGCGTCTCTGTGTGCGATCACTGATCATGAAATACGATCCAGCATCTCTCGGAGGATCCTCGAAATGCAATCGACCACGACTGGATGCAATTAATTGGATTTGTTACTCGCGATAATTAACGATAAGTTAATGAAAGACTGTGTTAGCCTGACGAATAATACACGGAACAAACGGTGTTGCCGAATCTAAAAATTTAGATAAATACAGATTTAAACATAATTTTGTTGGGCATCAAAAGTAGTTATGTAGAAAACTCAAATATGTATGATGAATAATGCCGCAAAAAATTTTAACATTCTAGTTGGAATGTTCGTAAATCAATTCATTAAAATAAATTGTTTTTTTTTGCAAAAAGATTTTATTGAAAGAAAAGTTTTTCACAAAAAAATCGGGCCAAATACTCCTTTTGTTTGGAAAAATCGATTTTTCGTAAAACAAAAGAAAGGCTTGAAAACCTTTTTTTTGAAAATCGATTTTTTTTTAGATATTCGAAACATCCCCATATTCTTTTGTGCAACCAATTTGAGCATTTTACATAATTTGGATAAGTCAACAAAATTATTTTCAGATCTGTGTCAAACTAAATTTTTAGATACTTTAACAAAACATATACATAAAGTACGTAATCTGGAATTTTACAATGAATCTGGAGTTTTACAATTAAATTTTCGAATTTAAAAGGAAAAAAGATATATACATAAAAATCTTCGTGTCGCAATATAGTCATTATTTAGGAAAAAGATTTTTAATATCCTATAATCTACCATATATATTATTACCATATATGAGATCAGCATGGCTTTTATGAAGGTTGTTTTCCCGCGGAGATGTTAGTTTCTACCGTTTACGTTTCGTTTTCACTTATCGCCGTGACGGATGAATTGTTGTTTCAGTGACGTGAGGTATCTTCAATTGCGTAACAAGAGATCCAACTACCGTCATCGTGAGAAAGGGAAATGTCGAGAATTAACGGCTCGCGCACGAAGGTAAATTAGTCAATTTTCCTGTCATAAATCAGACTAATAATGATGCGCCCACGAGACTTTCGCGAAAGATTCAGCCCGCATTGTAAAGTTAAATTTTTAATTACGCTCATTCCGACCGATGCGTGACGTTTCGCCGGGAATGCGGAATATCTGATCACGATCAAATTGTTATCAGTAATCCAAATGTCAAAGTGGTTATAAAATATTCAAAAGACAGAACTAGGCAAAAAATATGCACTTCCTCGTCATTGCAAATCTTCCCATCAAATTCATATTCAATATTCACTGAATCGATTAATTAGAAGAAATTTTTTTTATTTATAACTTTTTAATTAGTAGAAAATGCTTTCTATTACATGACCGATATTGTTAGTTCAAATCGTGATATTGATTTGTCGTTAAATTAAATTTGATAATATATATATATATATATATATATGCAAATATTAATTCATTTAATTATAAATATATTTTTTACATTCATATCAATAGAATCGGCAGATATCCATAAAAAAAATTAAATAATCGATAAGCAGATTTATACATTGTAAATTGATATCCGATTTGTAATCCGATTTTTTATTCGATTGAAAAACAAAAATATTCGTAAAATTATAAAGAAATATTTTATTTATGATATATACGTAATTATATGTTGCACATGAATTTTCCTTCTAGATGATATATTCAAAAAAAGTTCTATATCGGTCTATAATATTTTCTGTAATATTTTTATAGGTATGCTCTTAATTTAATTCTTTAAATTATATAAAGACTCTGTAAATCTTTTAGTTTTTAAAAACTGAAAATTGAACAACTCTTTTTTAAGATTGGCTCAATTTTCACTTTTTAGAGTGAGATTTCACTCCAAAAAATTTAGAGAATATATTTTATGCAATATCTTATAAATACAACAATTTTTTGGATCCAATATAAGTTAAAATAAAAAATAAAAAGTTTAATTTATCAACACGAAGCGCAGCAGCTGAGTTATGATACAATCACGTTCCTTTGTAAAAAAAAAATATACATTCTGATTACAACATATTATATTATATTACAACGCCCGTAATAATATTTCGAAAAAGATTTTTATCGCATTGAGCTTTTCCCTTTTTTACATAGAAATAAATATCGAATAAAACAAATATATAAATTTCAGAAAACGATTAGATGATCATCGTCAGTAAACGAGTAGTAAAAATAAAAAAACTTGCTCACCACAATGCTGTCACCCGATGCCTCCCCGGATCTCCTCCTCCTTCTCTCTCATTTCTTCGTTGTTACTTTGTCACACTCACTTGCAATTGCAAAGACGACATTGATTACGATCATGCGTTGATTATTGGAACACAACGATCGCGAATGCGCAACGTTTTGTATGGCATTCTCGAGGTTAGGTTAGGTTTTCTCACTCGCGAGACATGATTGATTATGATCGTACGCGCACTGATCATCAAAAGATATTTTGCGCGACATTCCCAGTGCCAATCGTATAGATTACGTTTTGACGGAAGAATAATACGAGAATAATATGAGAATACGCGAGCACGGTGAATACAACGCAACAATATTTGCAAAGTACATCTCGCGGAATGACGCAACGGATCGACTCGACTGACCGAGCGAATCGAAAATCGCGCGGCCAACTTCATGCGGAACTCAGCGCGACGGTGATGCGTCGGCTTCTGGTCACAACTTTCGCACTTTGATTGACAAACAGTACATTGCTATTATTTCAATGATTATTGTCTCGCATGCGCGTGTTACGACGCACAAAAATAAACATCCGAAAATTGACAGTATAATAAGTTGGCTACGGACTGTATTATCTAACTGAAGATAGTTACTGCAGTTGCCAAGTCTTTGAAAGTTATTAATAATTCAGCTGTAATTTGAACGTTTTTTTTATATTTTTTTTTTCTTCACAAATAAATCATTCGGGAATTCTCCTAAACTTTTTGTACTCCTAAAAATCTCTCAGTAAAATTAAAAAACTTTTGATAAAAATTCTATTAAATTCTACAATACTAAACACTAAGCTAATGTAGTTTTTCATTATAGACTATTTATTCAGCTAGATAGTAATCCTTTATTAATTATTCGCGTGATAAATCGAATCCAAGCAAAATAACAGTAATAATATCATAAGTTATAATTTACGACGCAATAATATAATATAACATATAACAGTTACACTGTTGAATGAAAAATTATAATTGAAATGAAAATTTCGCTGTAACAACAAAAATTGGTTAAAATGTACTTAGAAGAATTTGAAAAATGTACATTATAAAACTATTTTATACGAAATAAATTGTTTAAATTTTGAACGATATAAATTAATATTTTTGTTATTTTTTCCTGAAGCAGAAATATTTTGTAGAAGCAATTAAATTCTTTGTTATACATATAAACAAAATATTTTATTATTCTTTAAAAATGCTTTATTTATTTGCCTAAACAATTTTATTAAAAGTACTAAATTTTTCTTTCTTTTAATAATACATTAAAATAAATCGTAAATGATTGAAAAGTGACTTTTAATAATTATTTTGGAATCATTTTGATATCATTTTAATGTTATACACTGGGAAAAATTTTTAGTTGAAAATACATGAATCAAAAAATTCTGATCATATCA
>Ga0157364_1009493_pt1 | contig 10057 bp, 6 predicted proteins | sample AttsexASBM2_FD_111476 | JGI IMG/M metagenome (GOLD analysis project Ga0157364, IMG submission 111476) | Fungus gardens microbial communities from leaf cutter ant in Ribeirão Preto, State of São Paulo, Brazil - Atta sexdens ASBM2 | ecosystem: Host-associated > Fungi > Mycelium > Unclassified ... | reverse complement strand
TAGCCCTGTACATCCCGACGCGCCGTCACCGCGATACTGACATGGCAAAAGAGGATTTTCGTTTAGAGTTGTGTAGGAAACTTGTATACACGATTCATCATGATGCATCTCATTCAGCGTGTCTTTTATTATATTTTCCGACCGTTTGATTGTCACATTCAAAGACATAGAATACTGTGCCATCCATATTTAAATATATTAAATGTGATCAACAAAAATAAGAGGAAAAGATTTATATATGTATACAGAGAGAACATGAAGATGGCCAATTTCCTTCTCTTTCTAAGAAATTATGATTAATTGAATAGAATAAAATAGACATTGGCCGTTTTGTAATCTCCATTATTTTTGTCGATCAATTTTATATACGGATGGCATCCATGTTCTATGATCGCACTAGATTCTTTACGACTAAACACTTTACGACTACACTTATAGTTAGTTAATTTTTTTTAATCAATTAATAGTTTTTTAATCAATTAATAGTTTTATAGCAATACGTATCAATAACAAAAAAACTCAATTTTTTTCTTTATTTTTCTGTAAAATTAAAATTAGTGTTAATAAATATTATTTTGTAAAAAGTGCATTAAAATTAATATATATATATATATATATATATATATATATTGAAATTAAATGACATATACACGACATTTGCGTAAAATGTTTGTTATTCTGTAAATAATGTTCTGTAAATTTCTTTTAATACATTTTAATTAATATTGTTAAGACTTTAATTAATTATCAACATACTTTCTTTTAAGAGAGAAATATTATAAAAGGCACTTTCGGAATTATGTGTATTCTAATATTAATACATTAAACGTTTTGCAAAATTGTATTTATATTAGCCAATCCTTGTATATAAGGAAATAACATTTGCGTAATTGGACTAATGTCAAACTCGAAACTTGGAGTGTTAGTTGTAAAACTCATTAGCACGGGATGCCAACTAATTTTGATAGAATTTCTTGTCAAGCGATTTGCTAAACCTCTCATGATTTATGTCAAAAGATTTGTATCAAATGTTTTCAACAAGATGTCATTTCGACAAATATAATTAAACAGTAATTAACTGCTATTATGGAATTATAAAAATTGATTGGATTAAATTGTTTGGATTTTGATTAATTGTATGAATCTTGGTTTTTTAATTTATTTTTTAATTTTATATAACTTTTCAATTCGAAAGCAATAAATTCGATTTCAAAGAAATAAGAAAATTAAATAAAATTAAAATAATATTAGAATAGCTAGAATTTCTTTTTTTTTATTGAAATTAAGAGCACGAATAATTTTTTACTGTCACAAAATGAAATATTATTTTTTATAAATTGTTATGTCATTTTATGTTTTTGTATTGCATTTTTATCACAAATAAACTCAAGTAATAAATAACAAATTTTTTTTATCTTAAGAACAATATTATTTACAATATTATTAACAATATTATTTAATAGTTATCACTATAATATGATCATGGTAACGATCATATAATTTTTTCTCTAGGACAGAAACAAAAAATGGAAATTTTTTCCATTACCTACAATAATAAAAATTTTCATTTCTCATATTTCCGCTTCATGGAAAAAGTTACATATCACTAATCCAGAATCGTAATAGAGAAAAAAGTTATATTAAATTATATTTATAAATTCATTTTATTTTCAGAAATAATTAAATTTAAAACATTTATATTCTCGATTCTGTATTATCAAGCATATTGTTAAATGATCTTAATATTCCTAACAGATGCTGCTAAGACATTTTGGTAAATTAGATCAATAGCAAGGGTAGTAACTGGATCCTTTATTCGTGTATCGGACGCAAAATCGAACGCAGGAGGATGGTGGCAATATTTTTGGTGCTAACAACAATATGATTTTGAAGATAATCGTTGTGGACAAAGTCCAGGGATACATATAGTAGGAGGTATTGGCGGCGGCTCTGGTCTTGGTCTACATATCTTTAAAAATAGATTCTGATATTGTAAAGAATACTGTTATAATTTCTTTATGTTTACTTATGTAATCCTTTTTTATTTGATTAAAGATAAATCGTTATTATTATATCATAAAAATTATAAAATAAAAGTTATTTGCGTCGATTTTACTTGCACTATATTAATTAAATTGTATTTATTTAATATTTGTCCTTAAATTTTATTTAAGGCAATTGTATAAATTATATAAATTATATAAAAAAAATTATGTAAAATTCACGATTTCAATATTTTAAAAAAAATCAATGTTATTTATACCAATGGACACGAAGATGGGATAATGACAATATTTAGGAAGTCTTGGTTTTGAGGACAAATAGCCATTGCTTATACAATAAAATTGTTTGCGGTGATAACACGGTGGAGGCAATGTATTTAGTCGTTTGTTCTCTTTGTAAACAGTGAAACAAGATTTTTTTTATTTTTTACATGAAAAATTTAGACATTACATTTCAAAATTTCTAAATATCTAATATTTCTGTCAAATCAATTAACAATCTTTTGTTTGAGAATATCAATATATTCCTTTTCATAATATACTCTGTGTAAAATTGATTTTTTAAGTATGAAATTTAAAATAACTTTTTAGAATTTTCTAAATTAAAATTTTTTTATATTCTTAAATTAATTACGTTAAAATACTTTATATGCTTTCTTTCGATCTTTTCTAGATCTTTTCTAGATAATAATAAATTTCTCACCTCTGATATAATTATTAATTGATGATTACTTATGATTATTTTAACATGTTAAAACTGGTTTTCCAGTACAGTCAAACTACTTGAGACAATAGTATGTTACTTTCTTCGATGGTTTTCAGGAGAATGACAGTATGGAATAGCAGGAAAATAACAGGGCGAATAAGACATTCTATAAAGAATAAGTAAATATGAAAATTGTTATAGATATTTTAAATTCTTTCAACTTTATATTATTTTGCATAACCTTAGTCTACTTTTAAACATTATCTAAATGCATAAAGCAAAATTGTTGAAAATTTAATGCACCTATATATCTATTCGCTTAATATAAAATGTATAAGAATTATTTTGTATAACATACCTGTCACAAGTATATGTAAGTTGGAATTGAACAGCAAACCCATAAGGACGCGGTAATATGTCAAAAAAATATTTCGGGCATACATAATCTTTACGGTGTAATTTTGGATAACATCGCGAAGGAACACTAGATGGAAATTTTGCGAAAGCGTCCTCAAGACTCGATATGTTAATTTTAATCGTAATATGTTGCACTTTTTTACAATCTAATTATTTTTTGAAAAACATATTAATTTTAATTGGACAAATATCATGTGTCAATGTCAATTCATATTACAGCTTGTGGTTTTGCATTACCATGAATTTGGCGAGATTGCAAGTGATAAATTAATAATATCCTAATAATTTATTTTCAACATGAAAAAAAGACTTTAATTAAACATAGAAAATGTTGTCATATATTACTTTCTTATATATATCACTGATATATCTATTAAAAGCTATACTTAAATATAGACTATATATTAGTCTTTGTATTTTAGTGTATTATAATTAATGCTTAGTAACATATGCTGTTAGTAATAATAATTTATATTATCAATTGCTTAACATGTGTATTTTACAAACAAAATGTAATCTTTTAAGTTTTATGTTTTAAGGAAGAACAACATGAAAAAATAAAAATACCTTAAAGTATTAACATGAAGCATTAATAAATATTGATATTTGCATAATTGGAAAGAAAAAAGTCATCTCTTCTTCATCTCTTGTATAATCAATACAAAGATAAACATATGTTGAGGAAATTGATGAGATTGACACCTCTCATTCAGAAAAGTGCATATTTTGTGAAAAAAAGGAAACAAAAGGCATGTTCATAATCACAACAGATATTATATAATAAACCGTATTTTTACAGTGGCAGATACAATGTAAAATGAACAAGGATACCTTTACGAAATATATACGCATTAAGTCGTATGTTGATCCAAGAATCGACCGGCGATACTATGTACAACACAACCACGTAAGCGTGCGCGATGTACCATCCAGCTGGCAAGCAACGCGGTTGCACTTTTGAATTTGGCACGCGGTGCATCTATTCGCCTATATCCTTGTTCCGGCATCTCTCTCTAAGTACATGTACGTGTATATGTATATGTGTATGTATGCCATTGTTGTTCGCTTGTCTAAATGCATTCGCCTTCAGTCAAACGAGACACCGGAACGCGTCTTGGCTGATCTCCTAACTTCCCAGAAATGAGAAGAAAAAGACATTGATCTAACACATTGAAACTCGTTGATCGCTTCGATTAAAAAGTTACAAAAAAGTTACAAAAAGAATTCAATCTCCGAATAAATTATAAATATCGTAGACGTAGAGACTAGCCAAGACGCCACTATCGTTCCTCCTCGATCCTAGTCAAATGAATCGTGTAAGTTAGCGTACATCGACTAAGAAACGCAAAAGGAAAACAATAAGTACATAAACATAGTTGTTACAACGAATTATGTTGTATTATATATATGTACACGTTTTCTTTTCATACACTTCCTCGGGAAATGTACGGGGAAATAACTAGAGAAACGGAAGAAATGTCAGTCCGAAGAAAATAAAAAAACAATAAAAGTTATAAAGATGAATAAAGGAGAAGACATCGACAACGTGCGTCGATTAGCAACGATCTCGCTAACAACGATCTACGTGTGTTAATATTTAAGTACATTGATTAAACGACATTTTTTTCATAAGTACCACAATAAGTACCTAAGCGATCGCTTCCTTATGTGCTGCTTTACAATTATTCGTTTAACTTTCTCTTCTCGCTTAACTTTATTCTTCCTTGTTACCTTTTGATTTTCGGGACGGACGGAAGGTGGCTCGAAAAACCAAGTCCATTTTTGCCGAACAACTCGCAATGAGGATGGCGATTTTTCTTATCGTAAAAATCGTATCGTTCAATTTACAATTGCCAATAATAATTTCTTTTAGTCGGTTATCAATTTAATCAATTACAATCGAAGCAATAATACTTTAACACTTTATCTGTATGGAAAAATAATAATATATGCTTCGATATTTAGCATAACTAAATAAATTACGTTCGGTGCGAGTTAACGACATCAAAAATCGCGCAATCAAAACGATGCTGCATAAATAAATTTGTAGTATTGCGAAAATATTTACATATATTTACGTATTCATTTGTTAGAATTACTACGCGTGACAATCTACTACTCTTAAAAATTATCCAAGAATCGAGACCATCACCAAACATATAATTTATATAACTTATAATTTACAATTTATATTTAATTTATAATTTACAAGTAAGCTGCAGATCTCTCTTTCATGCTGCAGAATCGTAGCATCATCGTTTCCCCATATTGTTTATAAAATTATAAAATACTATTATATGGTACAATTCGATTATTCGCTTCGATTGAACTTGAGAAAGAATTTCTCTCGTCTCATTGCTGAGTCGCCGGCTTAACAAATGACACACGCTCTCTAAAACTTCTTCATTCTCCTACACTGTCGCGTTACATTTTAAATAACTAATCTATATACAATGCATACATACACGCCTCAGTTATCCCTCTTGTAATATCTCCCTTGGCCTTCCTCGACGTTTACCCTCGATCCGTTTCGAAAAACCGAAAGTGCAGCGATTAATTTGAAAGACAAAAAGCTGCGAGGCGCAATACTGATATCTCACGGGATACTATCAATTACTATATACACGAGACTGAGGAAACTCCTTCACTCGCTACGATGTACATAGCTGAGTGCAATCAGATCGTAGATATGAACTCACACTCGAGGATCGGCTCGATAAGCGATTTTCGCAACTATTATTATTACAGAGCGGAAGCACCGTCTAAACTCTCAAGAAAAGTATTGTATTCCGCAAGCTTTATCCTCGTGCGAAAATTTCTACATGTTTCGTCATCCCGCTCCTCGGTCCTCTTGATAAATGCGACACGATCGTATGTATAATAGACAACGATAGTGTAAGACATATCTCCGCTAGTCTTTAACAGCTAAACTTAAGTAATTTACAGGGTGTTTTTTACCGGCTAATACGGGACGATAGAGTCTGTGGTACCCGAACTCACGATCACTCTGCACGCGGTGCGATGACCTTGAGCAAGTTCCTCACGATACTTCGTAATCCGTTTGACCCTGTTCGCTTAAGTACTAAGCCACTTCACATCAATATCACAGTCTCCTCGTAGATGTTAACCCCTACTGCATATTCTACATTCGGTAGAACGTATCCGTTTGAGCCGGGTGAGCTTGCCGGAAATGCAAGTCCCCTTCCTGTGGAAGGTACGGTCACCTCACTTCGTGATTCAGGTCACGATTCGATCACGAAGTGACAACTACCCTATATATTTTTCTTTTCTGTTTTTTGAAAAAAATAACAGTAAGGGTGCAGCGTAATCTTGAGTGCATACAATTTTCGTTTTTCATGCAGAACGACGATAATCGCTCAGTTTGAGCCTAACTCTACTCAAGATAATTAGAATATCCAATTATAATATCGCGTGATAGACATTTAAGTGTAAGATATTATCCATACTGTCGGGAATTCTGCTTATACGCGTACTTCGCGACATCTATTGCTTCTATTTAAACGGCTGACGAGATGTAGCCTGTTATTATCGGTGAGTGAAACTTTATGTCCCGCATCATGTCACCCGGGTTGCTTATGCGTATATGCGTGTGTTATTTTTATTCTTACTGAGGTCGTTAAGGCTGTGCGCGTATATACTTATCTATCTATTAAGTATATTTTACGCTGATATTTTGTGCTGGTTCAGTTCGCTTCTATCGTCGTTGCTACTAAGCGCCAATTTGACAAGAAAAATCTATGCGCTCCTTCGATCTAATTTCTAAATGGATCTCACGGTAAATTGAGATGCAATCAAAAAGTTCCCGAACTAATGCTGCTAAGTAAAAAAACCATCGGTAGTATAGGGATAGAGTAAAGACTACAGATCTTATAAGTTAATATGCCATGTAGTATAATGTTATAATTACTGAATATGTAGTATTGCTCGCGATTTTGTTTTTCATGAATCTAGGTGCTGTGTGAGAGAGACATAAAATTGGAGCAAAGCGTATATAGCGCCAAGTTTTGCGTGAAAATTCACAAATATTTTATCAAACCATTCATCACCAAATTAATCTATTCATTCATGAAGACTGTAAGTGAACTTGACTGTGATTTTTTAAATATTTTTAGGAGTTATCCATACAAATTTTTCTAGTGCCTATTTTTTTTCTAGACTTGTAGAAACATTTAGATGATTTTATAAATATATTTATAAATATTTTTAGCTTCATGGAAAACTTTCACTTACACTGTTTCAATTAAATATCTCAAACGTTTCTTACCTCAAGCAATTTTTGTTCGCGTTTAAAATGTCCATAACATTATAAATTTACATTTTTTTCTAGTTTCTAAAAGTTTGCAGAAGCATTTAATAGCTTTAATTTAACATAAAATTTGCATGCGTTACTTCAATTTTCCATTTATCACCAAAATTACAGATAGACATTTAAATTGTCGAACAAAAATTGGCAAATAGTGTAACGCTCAATAATTGTATTATAACATCATATTACTGGCATATTGACTCATGAGATTTTGCACGTTCTGGAACATTTTTGTGAACTATTGCTGGTTTCCTATACTACCCAACCATTGTTCTGATTTTCTGCTTTGCGATATCAGTTCAAAACTTTTAATGACACTTTGCATTGCTATCCATTCGGAAACTTGATCAGGTCGAGGACACGCGACTCACGTGTAATACTTTCGATCGTGTGCAAGGTCGGAGCGCGGGCGGACATGTTGCCGCTATGTGCTGGAGTGGAAATACTTGGCGACACTATTGATAAACTCCTGACGCTACAACTGCACTTGGAACGCTTGGGTCGCGTTCGGCATAATAAAGGGATTTGTCGTGGTTGACTGCTGCATATTTCTGGAAGCTATTTCCGCCCATTCGACATCGAAGGGATCAGAAGGTCCTCTGGAAGTCAGACTCATTGCAGCCGAACCAAGCGAATGTGCCCTTGTGTGAAGAGGAGGTGCTCGTCGAGGACTAACAGTTACTTGCTGTGGTGACGCCGGTGATGGTACAGAGCCAGTTATACTACCCAACCATTGTTCTGGTTTCGGTAAACCAGCTGCTGTAGAAAGTGGTTGCACCTGTTTGATGGAGAAACTCGTGAAAGAATGTCTTGGATCAACGTTGAAATTTACGTTATAATATAATAAATGGCTAAGAAGTTGATTTTTATATTGGCTACAGTAAAGAATGAAACGAGAAGCTCTAAAAAAGTAAAATTCAATGCATTAAATCCATCTTCAAAGCTTTCAAAGCGTAAATATGTTCTTAAAGAATATAATAATACAGTATTTCAATCAAATTTTTTTATTTAAAAGTTTTCTGTAAAAATTACTCAAAATTTAAATAATTTTAATAAGAAATTTTTAATGTATATTTTAGATTATCAATTGATATTGATTTAGATTATCAATTGATATTACATATATATACTTATAAAATATTAATTGATAAATAATTTAGAAAAGTATAAGTAAAAAGTGTTTATATATTACAGCATTTGATTTTTACTTAATCTTGTTAATATAAATTTAACACAACTAAAAAGTTTTGCTTAAATAAAAAACTTATTTATGTATATAGTAAGTGTTTAACTTACTAAAGCCGTCGGGATTCCAGTTGCTGATGAGACTTGAGCGACATCAGTTGAGAGTGGTACCGCTGGGGAAACGGATGCTACGCTAGTACTAGGAGAACTTGTTTTTGGCGTCATCACGGAATTTATTGGGATCGGCGATCTGTTCACGGCCGGCGTAGACGTATTTCCTAAAGAGGACGTAGAAGCCGTGCTGAAAGCAGGACTTGCTGCCGATGGCGGCGTGCCGAAGGCACCTACACTAGAGGAAACAGGTGCCGGTGTGCTCATAACGACTGGAGTGGGCGCGTTCGTCCTTGGAAGAACGGGACTCAAGTTGCTCGCCTTAAGAATGGGCGTGAGCCTGTGATTCGATGCAAGAACGGGGGATGCGGACTCTTGCCAACTAGATCCTACATGATTCAAATTACTGAGCTCTTCATTCTTGTCGTTGTTATCGTTGTTATTAATATTGGGACCATTCTGCAATTTCAGCTCATCCAACGAGTTGCTACTCGTTACTAAAAAAGAATGATAATTTATTTATAAAAATTACAATGATCTCGTTACGTATGATCTCTTGAAAGCGTCGTCTGCATGAGATTATTAAGATAGAGAATGAAATAAGTAACTCTCACAATTTTGTTAAAAAATCATACCTGGAGGAGAGTTAGTAGTGGTACTGGTGAAAAGCTGCTTAGCTACGGAGCTCGCGGCAGATTGGGACGACGGCAATGGTCCGAAGTCATCGCTGCTCGAAAGCAGAGAAAGTCCTTGAGAAAGCTGCTGACACATCGCGGAAACGCTGTCGTGATCACCAGGAAATATTTCTGGTATTGGACTCACTGCGAATAAACAGAAGATATGACGTTTATTAATATATTTAGAACATCTCAAATTTTGTAACATGAGTGCTAGAACGCATTCTACAAGAGGCATGCTATAGGACGCCTAAATGTATATATGTTGGGTTATATAGTATAAAGTGAGAATATATAGAACGATGAACATACGATGTAAGTTGAATATTATTTCAAGCACAAACAAAATAAATATACGAGAGGCGAATTCAAATTACAAGGGTTCTAACTACACGCTCGTATAGTGTCGTGATATCAGTTTATATGTCTGTTAATTTAATTATACAATGAACCGTGTGCATGGAAAACGAGCATGTTCAAGGATACATCAATCAGCAAGCAACAATAATGAACAGAATAAGGAGTAATGACCTTCGTCATATCCTTCGAATTCTGTTGTAAGACAAAGAAGTACATCGTTATTTATTGGTCAGATTGATTTAAATTAATAGCACATAATCAGCGTACTTGT
>Ga0157364_1009492_pt1 | contig 10057 bp, 3 predicted proteins | sample AttsexASBM2_FD_111476 | JGI IMG/M metagenome (GOLD analysis project Ga0157364, IMG submission 111476) | Fungus gardens microbial communities from leaf cutter ant in Ribeirão Preto, State of São Paulo, Brazil - Atta sexdens ASBM2 | ecosystem: Host-associated > Fungi > Mycelium > Unclassified ... | reverse complement strand
TTGAAAGTCCGACAATTATCGGCGCGCAATCACATTTGGAACAAAAAATTGATTAAATATATTCGTAACATCTCACTTTGACCATTCGGCGTTCTTTATTTTATTCGATTTACGGTTCATATATGGTCGTTCTTCTTATAATGTGTGTGTGTGTGTGTATATATATAAACAAGAGTAAGAAATGGAGATGGAATATACGTAGTAGATTGGCGATCCCCCAGACCATCTCGCGTTCTTCATTTTGCTGCGGATTAAACCACGCTCGGTATTGCGAGATTAAGCGTATGCAAGCGTCCCGGGCTAACTTTACGAGAATCGTTATGGATCAGGTAGGGGACGTGAGCGAGAGTTCCGAAGCATAGCGGAAGTTTCGACGTTAAATGTTTTTTTAACTCGTATTACTTACAGCGAGAGCTTGGCCGCCCAAGCGCTTGTACTGCGGTACATGTTAAAAGCGGAAAAGTAATAAAGTCAACTTATAAATATTAAAGTTCCCGGTCGCTTCTGCCGTTTCTTCCGAATACTTAATGCCCAAGCGAAATGAGACGCAATATACATCGCACGTGATTTAATCTCCATTCTTTTTTTACGAATGTTACGAATGCTCAAATATATTTCCTTAGATTGCTTATTAGACAATACACTCTTTATCGCTAACGAGAATATACAAATAATATAGACATATCGATTATGTTTACATAATTCTATTACATATTACATCGTTACATGTAATTGAATAAGAAACAAAGTTTCATATCTTGACAAGGAAAATTTTTTTCTCTTGAGTGACATATTTCGATACAATGAATCGACGCTTATAGCAACGCAGACGGCAGGTCGATCTAATGGAATTAATAAAAGCACCACGAGGATCGCCGCCCAGATTTCTCACGTTCAAAGAACAGCGACGAACACCCTCACCTTACGAGATCCCATCGATCATCGTCGCCAAGACTCCGGAAGTTACGGAGCGGCAAGAGCACCATTCGGGAATGCCAAACCGTGCAACGCGATACGGCCGGACGCATTTTAAGTAGCGTAACCGTATCGGTGTCCGATTAGAATCGCGTTTCTCGCAACGCCGTTCTTTCCTTTACGATCGTCGGGCGAGTTCTTCTTCATCGAGTCATGTTTTTATTTCCTCGCCGCCAGACTTCCAGTTGGATAATCAATAGTGAATGCTAATTTTAGTGCTCCGAAAATTTAGTCGTATTTATCGCATTTATTACGCAGTCAGTTATTTCAACCTATATATCGTTTTTTAACCTTTTTGCAAATAAACTGTAACTACTTTCGGTCGCAAAATGTAACTGAGGCAAAATATAAGCAAGATTATTGGAGTTAATTTTTCGATAACCTTATTCTATAATTTTTAAAATATAATTTCATTATAAGGAATATTTTATTTTTCAATAATATATGTATATATAAAATGTGCATTTACGTGTGCGTAAAGAAAAGTTGATACCACATAATCTACATTTCTTTCAACATAAATTTGCTTGTAGCCTTCTTCTTACTTTCTACTTTTTAATAGATAAGTACAATCAAAATTTCATATGTGATTTTCTTGTAGAATGTCACTATCGCTTTTCTTCATATAAATTCCCCAATTGTATCAACTATTGCAATCCGCTGATCGTAAATTGTGCTGATTCGTGTCTGAGATCCCACTTCTTTCATTTCGACGAGCATAGAAAGCCATAGGTTGATCTTCAACATTCTACAGCGTATTCCGATGCGATTTCGATATTCAGTAAACAATGGAAGCCTAGCGCCAGACCGCTAAATATGATTTCTATTTCGTATCTCTCCGGTAAAGGGATAGATATTCGAAGAACAGGAAGAGACGGAGAATACGGCAGTGGAGTGTTAGTAGCTAAAGCAGCGGGAGATATCAGAGAGAATCCTTATCCCTCTTATCCTCGCTCTTGCACTGTTTCCATTACAAATCCAGTAGTGAGGATTACCTAACTGAGGAAATTCATCCGAGCGAAAAGAAGAGAGCAGCTTCAACTTGACCGGCAGCTCGATCGATTAGTGAAATAAAACTTTGAGTCGCGATGCGATAAGAAAATCATTACGAATGTAAGATTCTCATCACAATTGTAAAATGACCATGGAAACTTCCTCATTTTTCTAACAGATCTTTTAATCAATTTCAATTTTCTTAACATCGAAGGAATAATCTTTGAATTATAAGCGATTGTAGAAAAAGTGCTTTTGACTAAACTTTGAAAAATAAAATGCATAATAAACACATAAATACATCTTCAATTAATTTTAAGTGAAATTCAGGAGAATTTTAATTAAAAGTATTCATGCAAAAATATACAATGTCAAAAATTAGGGAGTGCAATAACAACTTTCGGTTGTCTCGCTTTAATAAAATCAATTTGAGCCAAGATCCGTCATTAAAAGGGTATTTGGTGGTTTTGAAATATCTTGTATATAATCATGTAATTTTAGAAATAATATGATTTCACAGATTAATTTCATAAATTTAGTCTTCATCATATCTATTATCTAACAAAAACAGCATGAAAACTTAACTTCTATGTGCTATTAATTGCACTATTGATAATTGGAAAATTCAATTTGGAAAATGCAATTACAATATATAAGCCGTTTAATTTAGTTGCTAAAGTATGTATGTTAATTGGCAATCACCGCATGAAAACCGCGTGTCAACGAGATTTATATATATATATATCGATAATAATCTATAGAAAAAGAAGAGAAAGATAATAAATATCATTAATAATAACTATTGCATGCATTTTTAAATTATCATGTTAAGTTAAACGATCATTCATTGGCATAGATGGAAATATTCTATGCGAATCTTCGACGGAATGATACCGGAACAAGGAAATGTTTCGAGTGGCAAAAGGAAACGGAGCACGTCAAAGAGTTATTGGTAATTGCGCTGGCCTTCTCGGACCATTGCCCCTTGATAGCTTCATACTTTACGAAATCGAATGGGAGACCGCATTCGCGTATACGTGTCTGGCTCTTTTTATATACTGTCCTACTAAAATCTTGGCCTGGACAATAGATAATAAAAGGAATACCATCGCAGCTGGCAAGGAGAAGGATCGTCTGCCACAATATTTAGGTAGCTATCTGGCTATTTTCACTCTCTAGACGTACCATTTATAAATTACTCTGAAATACCTGAGAATCACTTCAGATTATTGGCATAAACGGTATTACTACGATGAAAAACAGTTCGTTGCGTCATATTAAAATATACAATCTTAAGCTAATTCGATTTTTATATTTAAGCACAAAGATGGCCATAACTGAGTCGTGAAACAATTATAATCGTAGGCACAATGTTTTGGCGTAATTAAATGTCAATACAACATATATAATTACGCCAAAACATTATATGTTGACCTATGAGGCCCAAGCTTTGTGCTTAGACCTTAAAGCCTACAATGAAATTTTAAAGCATAAGACTCGAGCTTTAAGCTTAGAAATTGATCAATTATAATCAATTATTTTTCACATTCGACTATGACTTAATGCTTAAATCTTAAAATCTCATTGTATAGATTTCCTTTTAACCTTTAAACTGCCGGGAAAGCTATTTTATAGCTTTTGAGTATGGTTTAAAATATCACCATTTTTGGTGGTGTTTTCAATACAAATATTGTCTTAAACATAATTATATATATGTTGCTCAAAATATACAAAAAAATATACAATTTGAAAAATATACAAAAAATTAAAATATATAAAAAAATTTTTTAAAACAGATAAAACAAAAAATAAAAAAAAAATATAAAAAATAAATTTAAAAATCAAATAAAAAAGAAGCTACAAATTTTCTACGTCCATATCGTTAATTCTGAATGCTAATTAAGGAAAGTTCTCTGCACGAGTCTACACGTTTATATTCATTTATGTTATTAATATTGTGCTTAGGGCTCGAAATTTTATAAATTTATGTTCAGAATTGGAATCAGATACCAAAAACCTCTAAAATACACTATTTTTTAGAAAATAAACATTTTTTTATATTTGATCATATGTTCCTTGCCGGGAAAGCCACTTTTCTGCACAAATCTCGAAATTTTGCGCCATGTGTATATTACTTATACAGAAAAATTTTTGAAAAAAAAAATCACTATTTTAATGAAAAAAATTCCGACAATCTAAAGATTAATACAATCTTGAGATGTTACAAGTCATCAGATTAATATTTTGTACTTAAAAGTTTTTAAATAAGAACAAACTATGAATACTAGCCTTAGGATTATAATATACAAAATGACAACTGTGCACAATGACCGCAGCACAGACTCTTACATAACACATAATACATAGTGCATAAAAGGGAATCAATCGAAATTCTTCTTTTCCATGGAATAGAAGGAAAGGAAAGCTTCTGGTTCACTTATGCACTATGCATTATGCGCAGGATTGGCAAACATTATTTTTCAGTTACTTTGTCGTTACTTTCTATAATAAACAATTTGATGACGATGTACAATTTTTTATGACGGTAACGTTAACTAACTAAACGCTAAGATTGTGCTAAGATTAGAAAAAAAGTCACTTTGAAAAGTAATTTGTCATCATTACGCGTTACTTACTAAAAAAAGTAATAAGTAACGAGTAATGCGTAACGTTACTCATTACAAGTAATGCGAGTAAAAAAATAACTATTATATTATAATTAATGGAAAAAGGAATTATTTTTGTCAATAACGAATGACTTTTTCAACTTGTACAAGTAATGATTTTTCTAACTCTGATGTTACTATTAGTCATAAAAAAATTCACAATTCATTATCAAATCATTATAACAAGGTAACGATCAACAAAGTAACGGCGTTACTGCCAACCCTGGTTATGCGAAAGTCTGTGCTGCAGCCTTAAGACCGATGAGCCTAAATCAATATGGCGACTTTGTGTTGGATGCTCATTAGTACAAATTTCTGCTATGCATACGCAGCTATGTCATTTTGCGTGTTACAACTCTTACACAAAGAATATATAAAAACTATATATATAATTATATAACTGAAGAAATATATGAAGAAATATAGAAATCGCCGAATAACAATGAAAAAAGTTTCGTAATGGACTGTAATGGAACGAGTACTCTATATATATATATATATATATATATATATATATATATATATATGTATGTATATATATATACTATATATTGTATATATATAGTACTATATATATAGTACATATAGTACTCGTTCCACTACAGTCTACGAAACTTTTTTTCATTATTATTCGGCGATTTCTTTTTCTTTTCCACGTATTATCACGACCGTGATCATAGTTCTACATTCGCATTGTTTACAATCACAGTGACGTAATTAAATACGATGACAAAATATGATGATTCATTTTTCCGGTAGTTGATGATGTAATTGTCAGATCGAGATAAAATTTTTCTCGGTCGGATACAGAAAACAATCGCAATTTTTCACATTGTCTTTCATCCTAAGTCTTAGGTGTGTACGCGAAAATACTAAATAATTAGTGAGTCGTGCGGATTTCGGTAGTTAAGCAGGTCGGTAGGTTACGTAGCAGTGTTAAACAATGACGACAAAGACAAGGACGAGGACGGGATAAGAAAACGGGAGATAGCAGAGCGCAGTGTGTACCGAGGGTAAGAACTTTGCACCCCTTGCGTTTCCCTTCCAGTAAGTAGATGCTTGTCAGCGGAAACTTAATTAAATATCCAAAGTGGATGCCGGAATTACTACAATTAGTATGACGGCTCTCCTAACCCGTCCCTTATTACCCGGCTAGTCTCCTGTCCGACCCGTTCGCCCGTATTACTACTTAATGTCTAATAAACGTCACGCCAACTTGTCAAGTCGTATGTTATTTCTTCTTTTTTTCTCCCTCATCCTCCCTCGTCGCTTCTTCGTTCGCGTCGGAATTTCGGTGAATATCGCACAGCGGAGGATGAGTGTGGAGTGAAACTTGGCTAATAGTCGTCATCAGAGTTATTCCCGGCCGCCAATATCCCGCCGATAACTGCCCGTTTAACAAGCAAACTGAAAAAAAGAGAAAAACGAGGAAAACGACAGTCGAATATTCAGGAACGTGGAAACTCCGACAAGCTCCAATGCAGCGGAAGAACAATGTCTCGCTTAATTGAATCGGCGATTTTAAAAACGCGTTGGAAGTCTAAAATATCACTTTCACAGAATTCTCATTTTAATTTTAGTTTCATAGAGTTAACATTTCAAGAATATGAGAACAAACAATTCTCTTTCACAATCGTTACGATTGCATAACAATGCATTATAAAATTGAAATTACAATTTGTGTAATGCCGTCTCTCTGTGATCGAATAATGATTGGCTGGATAAATGTATTCACTGGAAAATCGAGTTTATCGAATGTCGAAATAAATTCATAAAGTGCGATGGGAAATGCCGATATAAATATTCATAATAATTCATATTTAATCCGGTATATAGCAATTCGTTTCGAGCCTTCGTACAAAACGGTCATTAGTATCACTTAGCGGCAAATAAAGGCGTACATCGTGGTTGCCATTGTAATCTGCCAACTTACAATAATTCAGAATAATAATTTCATAAAGATACAACAGCGAAATTTGACACATACATTATTTGACAATATTTGTAACTTTCAGTACTAATACATTTACTAGAAGTTTCATCTCAAAGTGATTCTTATTTCTTAGAATTCGAAAAGAACAGAAAAAGAAAAATCGGATGATGATTTTCTTTCGTCCATATTTTTCCCCACCTGCTTTAATTTTGAGAAGAAAATTACTGAAACGAGTAGAGAAAAAAGAGAGGACAACGTCTATATTAAGTTGACAGACATTGTGCAGCAAATTGAGTATATATATATATATATATATAAATTTAACGTTTCTAATTTGTTGCCTTATTTATTTTTCATTTTATCGATTTGAAAAATAGTGACTGTGGTAATTATAAACTTGTCATCTAATTTTATGTGCATCTATGAAGTTAGCACAACGTTTCATTAACGTAAAAAAAATAATGTCAGTTCTAGTAACACTTTTAGTTATATATAGTTCTATGACAAATTTCTTTACTTTAGAGAGCAAATGTCGTGCTATTTCGCAAAATTAGTATGCCATAATTTGATTTTTTAGTAACAAAATATGTAAAACTTATTTTTTTTATAAGGAACTGCAGAAAAAATGCTACTAAGGAACTGTAAAAATTCCTGTTATTCATCAACATATTAATGATTACTTTCGACAGACTGCAAGATTGCAGTCAGTTATCCGATAGATTTGTTGATGCATGTACCTTTTGAGAAAAAACTAATAACGAGCGAGTTTCATTTGAAATCTTAATTTTCACATCGGCTAAATAAAAGATAAATAAATGGATCGAAAATAATCGATCTGTTGTTCGATTAAAAACTCTCAATACTCTCGTTAACACGCACTACTCATTTCCGATCGATTAAAAGACGCGAGATCGCGAAGCACAAATTATGCCTTTATTTGTCGCTATTACACGAGAACGAACCGCCACTTCAATGTGTCCATTTTTCGAAGGTTTAAAAACTTTATCCAGGTGCATTCATGTATAATTTTATTCTTGTTCATCGAATATTAAACAAAAATAAAATGATGCTCTCGAATAAAGTTTCTAAATGCAATCCAGAAGAGACTTATAGCCGTGATGTAAACGCGAACAAGGCTCGAGTACCACTTTTAAAATCTTAAATCTATTTTTCCTTTGTAAAATAAAAAGAGAACCTTCAGACAAACAACGAGTATTACAAAGTGAAACACAATGTACTGAACGGGACGCATTTTACAATACCGAATATTCTGCGTACTTTACATACCGTATTTCTCATAGTCACTTCACAAAAATAACACACATGATAGAAGGAGGCAAACGCCCGTTATTCGATTCGATACTCCCGATATTCGTTCCGACTCGCGATAGGTATTTACTTTCGATCGACTAAAAGAAATCGCAAAAAGCGATCAGATTGCGAAGTGCAAGTTCCTATACATATAGCATAAAAGCTTGCAGCAATATTGCTGTAACGTTACAACATTGTTGGAACATTGTTGAAACGTTGCAATAGCTGCGTTTAGCAAAGAAAATAGCTTTGCAACTCTTATAAAATTTTTTAATATGATTGATTTATATGTCATCTAGATCCAGAGAAACTAAAAGTAGGACCAATTAAGAATAAAGAATTTTATAACATGCTTTCTCTGCTGAACGCAGCCAATGTTGCTGCAATATTGCAGGAGTGATCTACATTACGTGAGTAATCCGACAGAACTCACTTTGGCCACTTCAATGCACTTTCAAAAGACTAGCTGCAACATAAATGAGAGCGAGCATCACTTTTCAAATCTTAATTTTTATATCAATAAAATAAAAAACACAGAGAATATTTAAGCAAGCGACGAGTTCTATGAATTGAAACGCGATACACCGAACGAGTCACTTTACGATACTGAATGTTCGAATATTTCATATATTATACCATGTGATATTTTTTACAAATCATTTCACAATATGGCACAAAATAATACGGACTAAGGTGATCATTCGCTGTTCGATTTAGCTATCTGCTACTTGTTAGCATGTGATATTAATACACTTCTGACAAATTAAAAATTAAAAGATGCGAAATCGTGGAGCGTAAGTAACATGTGTACACGGCCTGGTCTTCATCAAACTAAACTGAATTATGTTTACCGAAGATTTTGAAATATTAGCATAATATTATTTATTTTCAAAACGAATTCTCCTTTCGCGAAAAAGGTGTCAACGCAGCGTAAAGACGCCTAAAGACGATATAGTCAACGTCATCTTCGCACACATTCGTTAAACATTTATCTACATTCAATATGAATAATTACGAAATAGATTGTAAATTATTCGATTATTCCCGTATCTCTGTTTATACGTTAAAAAATAAGAAAGAATAATAGCAAAGATTTCAACTTTCAAAAAGTCTTTCAAAAAAAAAAATTCGCCTCGATTAGACTAGAAACTCTTTAATAAGAGTATGGATACTAGCCATAATTTTGTATGTAAGGTAATAGTTTTAATAAAATCGAGAAAGACGAGTATACACTTTTTTTTTCTCTTTTCTATTCTGTTGTTTTTCTTATCTATTTCTCTCTTTCTCTCTCTCTCTCTCTCTCTCTCTCTCTTTCTCTCTCTCTCTCTTTCTGAAATTATTAAAACATAGCGAACCAATCAAAAATAACTTTCCAATGCTTCTCTAGCGTAAAACTGAACACGAGTAAAATTCGAGCCGGTTATAGTTGTTAATTTAGCAATTTTGTTGCTAAATTTGATGATTTCAGGTGTCATCTTGGCGGACAAATTTTAGCTAATAATGACTTTAATTATGAGTTTGCAATATTCAAATGTCATATACATAACGGGCTAATATAATACTCGTATGGAATACAAGATCCGAGTTTAATTCCCGGCCGAGGTAATATTTTTCGCAATTTATTTACAGTTTTCAACATATTAATATCTTTTTAATATGATGCTGGATTAAACATCAAATTATTAAAATTTGCTTGTCAATCTAATTTAATTTGTGATATTATTACAGTTTAATTGCGTTTATAAGTCTGGAAAAAATTCGGCGCACAAGTTTGAATGAGTACAAATATAGTATATATAGTATATATATATATACATATAATGCACATTAATATTTAAGCATTAAAGATCTAGCTTCGACCGTTATAGACTTTAATATACTTAGTTGTTGTGTATTCACATATATGATCATTAATAATTCATTTATTACTAAATCATTTATTATTTAACATAATACTACTTAATATATATAGATTTTGGATTATTTTAGCACTATTTTTATCTATTGACTACAGGTGTAACGAGTGCAGCGTGGTGCAGTGCAAAAGTCTCTAAAAACTCTGGCAATCATTCGAGCTCTGCTTTTAAGAATTTAATTCTTATAACGTGGTGTACAATGAAGTAGCAAGCTTTAAGTCATAAAAAATTGAGCAATTACAGTCGAATATGCGAAAAATAAT
>Ga0157364_1009491_pt1 | contig 10058 bp, 2 predicted proteins | sample AttsexASBM2_FD_111476 | JGI IMG/M metagenome (GOLD analysis project Ga0157364, IMG submission 111476) | Fungus gardens microbial communities from leaf cutter ant in Ribeirão Preto, State of São Paulo, Brazil - Atta sexdens ASBM2 | ecosystem: Host-associated > Fungi > Mycelium > Unclassified ... | reverse complement strand
TATATATATATATATATATATATATATATATATATATATATGTATAATTTGTTTTTACAAATACAATATTGCCAGTAATAAGTATTCTTCATTTATTGAAGAATAATATATGCATGCATAAAATTATAGAAAAAGAAGCTTTTTACCGAAAAGCATATTGACTCAAACGTATAGGTGGAAATGTGAAAGCAAGTAAAAAGTATGAGGAAATGGTTCAAGTAGGAGAGAACACTCCCTTGGGTGCCATATTTATATTTCATCGCTTTTCCATTCAGCTTCCGCGATATTGGACGATCTACTCCACTCTCCTCGTTGTCTACTCCATTCAAGCATCGTTCGTATGAAGTCGAAAAATGAAATATATACGTTTTCATTAGGGGAGATCATTTCACCTAGTAATATAAAAAATCGAGTAGTATATAATTTTATATATAAAGTATTATCGGTATAATATTGATAATGTTATAATATCAATACACTGTATAATACCAATAATATTATGTATTTATTTACAGAGATTTGCTATGTAAAAATGGATAAATTAAATGTTATTGCTGATAAAAGTTACTAACAAGAGAAAACAAAACATTTAATTTATTTAATTTTGCACGCATTATATAATTATATAAGTTTTATAAAAAATAAAAATATGCAGTCCTGTCAAATAGATTAATTATTTTATTAATTTGATATTAATCAAATAAGTAATATTTTTCCTAACGAAGCTTGCATTACTAAAGACAATAAGCAAGAAAAATTATATGTATATTACGGTCATTACGGATTCTTTCTTATGCATAAAATTTTTTAAATATTTTACAGTATAGACAGAAAAAAAAATATTTTTTTTTTCAATAAAGTTACTATGGAGTGACTCTAGAATTAGAAAAAGAAATGAATTATTATTGTCTATTATGAATTCTCAGTAGGTGACGAATCCCCGATTACAATCGGAAGATGGTTAGTCGGAATTGGAAGTGCAAAGAAGCGAAGAAAGTTATAGGTAACGTTAGGACTGCCGAAGCCATGGGCTGATATGTATTTAACTCACGTGCCTGCCTAAGCCCGGAAATCAATCGGTTCTCTCATACGAATTCCAACATCCGTCGGACCGAATCCTACCTGACGAAAATCAAAAGCTGCTGTCGAGTTGTTAGCTGCTCCGAAATCGTCTCTGCTTCCCTTTTTGAAATACACATGCGTGCATATGTATTCGATCACGTTGGATGGTTTTCATGGGTTTTCAGTTTCTGATTGTTTGCGTTGTCAGGGAAAAAACGACAACAAAGAAAACACGCAGTGCATTCTCGAATGACAGTCACGGGCGTAGGATCGCAATTAATCTGAGGAAGTGCGTGGTTGCTTTTCTGTCGCTAAAATGGTATCATACTACAATAGTATCATGTAATACATCGAAAGAGCTCAAATTTCGTTTCCGATGTCGCATGTATTTTGTACATCGGAACACTTATAGCGTTTCGTACGTTCTTTCGATTTATTTCATTTCAGTTTTCATAAATATAAATGCTTAACAAATTATAATAATGACAGATATAAACGCATCATATTTATTGTATTTCATATTTAATCTAATTCATTTTATTGTATGTAACTGTAAATAAGACTAATTATTTATTGTAATTAATGTAAAATGATACTCACATAAACAAATAATTTATTTATATGAATTCTAAGTTCTCTGCACATATTATAGTTTAGCAAATAAGAACAGCAGCATATCAAAATCTCGATTCGCCGTCACGATAGATTCACCTATGCGCGCAAATGCATTCTTAAACATATCCCCACTTTCCTTTGACATATCGTGTCGATTGATCGCGTCGGAAATGATCGAAACGACGTTCCGAAAGCGGGCGATGCGATTACGACGATCATTTTTCACGAGCGAGCGTATCGCATCCACCCTTCGTAAATGGCATCACAATGCGAGTTTCATATTGTGTTGCAGCTGGTAAGTTGGTAGGTGGATAGGTAGACTGTCTACGAGATAGGTACGTGTGCGGATGTGTTCGTGTTCTCTTGTATATGAATAAGTACGTCGATCCTTGCTTGTGTCGTGTACCCCTATATCACGCGTACGCGTCCACGTACATAGGCCGCATATATTCGATTCACGGGCATTAAAGTTAAGCCTGTATTTTATTGGACGTGCGTATAAATCAAAAGCTTCGGCTAGTCAAATATTGGAAGCTTTGCATACGCCAATACGCACAAAACGCGCGGATACTTGCCGATCTATCGGCATGTTCCTGGCCCGCTTGTTCGTAAGTACATACACGCGCGTATCGCGCATAACGTCCGCGTATCTCGACTGTTTATCGCGACAGAACAAAATCCAGTTTGCTTGCTTTACGGATAATAATTAGTCGGATGGCGTATTTGTGAGGGAAATTATGTATTTTTATCTCGTTGTTGAACAAGCGCTCCGCTGCCTCTCTTTGCATGCTCTATATGTTCCGTTGTCGTCCGGTATCGATATATGCCGTTGGCGATCTTATCCATTCTGCGACACATCGTGATTTTATTTGAAAATGATTTAATCGAATCAACTATACTATTTGTTGTTGTTCACTCATATCGCAAGAGAATATATCTAGAAAAATGTATTCCATTTATATAATTCTTTTGTGTTGGTAATAAAAGAAACATTTATTTTGTCTATCAAATTCTATCAAATTTCTTATCAAAAGACAAATGTATATAATTTTTTAAAAATGTTAAAAAGATATATTTTTATCATTTATTATTTATTTGTAACATTTTTTTACTTGTAACATTTTTCTTAATTATTTTTCCTAAATCTTTACGAAACCATTTATCTAAATACATCCTACATAATATTTTTAATTACTTGCATTCTTGACGTGGCGTTTTCACGATTTAATACAGTTTATTACTATTAACAATAACATTTTCCGCATTCTTTGTGCGTTTGTTAGCACATCATGTTGTTTATCAAAATTTTCAAGTACTGTGGGGGCAACAGCGCACACGGTTTTACGCTGTAAGCTTGAATTGTTTCAAGAGTTGCATTGCTGGATGCTTTACATAAAAGTACTCGGGTTAATTTAGACCGGCTGTATACGAGTACGCGCGGCTTAATTTCGTAATTCTATATAATGCCAGCGACCACACCAGAGGCGCTAAAAACACTGTAGCTAAAAAGAAAAGAAGACTATATCTTCATTGCGACGAAGGGTAGGGCTTAGAAAACAACTGAGAAGGGTCAGAGCATGCTGACAGTAGAGCGTTTTTCTTGTTTCGCTAAGTATGCCGGACCTGCAATATTACGGGAGTAATTATTAAGGAAAGTAAGCAAGAATCGGGCGTGTAAGCTAGAAAGAAAATACGAAGAAAGAGGTAAATTCGCGTTTCTTTCTAATGTCTCATATATTTTTTTTGTGACAAACGGTTTGCATATTTTGCTTTTAACAACGCATAAAAATAACCGTTTATCATCCTTTCGAAATTCATGCGTTTGTTATATTCGTGTTTTAATTTGCCGAGCTATTTCAAGCACTTTTAATATTTATATTGACCGTATTTTATAAAACGATTTATTTAGTTTTAGTTTGCGTGCTATTTAATAACATTATTACACAGGACATTTGTCAATATTTTATGCCAGATTAATAGCCTTTAATTTAGACATTAAAATTATTACAATTTATGGGAAAATTATTTCTAATTTAAATATTGAAATTATTGCAATATATCTAGTTCACGGCAATTTAATATAGTTATTAAAAAAAAATATTATGAATATATATATATTGGTCTATAAAAGAATATTGTACAATATCAGGAGAATATTAATTACAATTGTGTGCAATTAATTAAAATAATTTTTATTAAAATATACATGCGTACAATATACACATATCATATTTATTTTGTATAAAACTTTTATTCATTTACAACCAACATATTCTTTTCTATCTTTTTCCATTTCCCAGATAGTCTGCGTTTTATTTTACTTTCTATACTTCCGAAATCTTACTCTAAAATCTCTTGTAAGAATACGTCAGGTTTCAGCCAAGCTAGATAGAAAGTCAATTTGCTATGATTTGAAGTAAGTCACGCGCGCGAGACTCATCTGGCGACTTCCGGTTAAAACTTCCGGCCGGCAGGCAACCAGTTTGGCTAGTTTATTACCAAGCACGTTGCAGTAAATATGTACATGGTGGTTCAGGTAATATTAGCGTGCGGTGTATCTCTTTTGTGCTGTTTATTACGGCATGGTAGCTTACATTAATATTGCACGATTTTCATACATTTAGTATAACTAGAATGATGAACAACAAAATTTCTTGCTAATTAACAAACATATCCTGTTATCCAAAAAGTTTACCTTCGTGATTAAAACGGTCAAAATATATAACGCTTTTATGTATATGAGAAGTTGTTGATTTTTATATATATGAGAAATTGTTGATTGTATAAATAATTAAATATATCAATTTTATATGTATGTACATACATATTAGGGATAAACAGAAATTTAGTTTTAGTTTGCTTCATTTCAGTGATCTAATATAATTATTTTTAATGCAAATACTTTATCGTATACTTTTCTAAGATTGATATATTTGAACTATTTGATACGCCACACTTCATAACTTAATAGTCATAATCTTATAAAATATTAGTGAACATATACAAACGGTGAAAAGTTTTTGTATTTGACACTGGTTGACAATCTTTCTTCTTTGCTGGACTACATTCGGTATGAGTCCAGCAAAGAAGAAACGTTGCTAATGCCTACGAATCAATTTCCTCTGTTCTTAGCGAGAGTGCACTATGTTTCACGATATGTAAAAATATTGATTTTTGTCGTTTTAAAGTAATTTTGATATGAGCGCCTTTTTATGTATATGGGAATTGAAAGGTGTATTCTATTACGAATTTTTTAAGCCGAATGAAATTATTAATACCGAACGCTATTGTCATCAATTAAATGATTTGATCAAAAAAATAGGATAAGAGTACTTACATTATATATAAATAAAAGAAAAAAAATACTAAAAACTTCTGCATACCCCTAATATAATATGCATATATGCTATATATAAGTAATTTGTCAATTCTGTGTAATAATATTGTATTTGAAACATAACATATTATAATATCCGGTATTTTAATGTTAAATCAGTTGATATGTATGCGTGTTTTCGTCCGAAAAGCGAATAGAAGTATTGAGATTAAATGTTGGAACATCATGCATAATTAATTATTTATATTATGTTTGACATGCTATGATAATAAGTAATTGCTACTATTTTCCATTTGGATGAAAATGTTAGATAATGCACTATTATTGCAATGCAAACTTATATCATATATTAAATCTTACCCAGCATAATTGTCCATTCACGACATTAATTATCAACCTGTGATCTTGCAGAGAATTTCTTTACTCATTATGGTAATTGATCGTTGTATATAAAATAATTAATAATTATTTTGACACAGATTAGTAATAAATATTAATAAGGTACAAACAGAACTACAGAATTAAGCACGTCATATATAATGTTAATATATTTAATTCCGAAATGGAAATGCTGGCTACATTTTGAAATCGAAATACTGAATTTACAATATTTTCATAACATTTTAAATAATAAAGTTATGTTATAAGTTAAAACATTTATGATTAATTTATTTTTTATATATTTCAATTAAATTTTTAGCCTAAATTTTTTTTAATAAGATCATCAGAAATTTGCAGAAAAATTTAGATGCTAGAAGAATCGGTATACTTTTTCTTCTGGAGTTTGTGCTTTTGGTCTCAAGCCAAACGCAATCTCTTAATAATATATTTCTCTTGAGTTAGTACCAAATCGATAGTTTTCGAAGGAATTATAATTCGGCAAAGAGTATTCAGAAAAGTATAGAGAAAATGGAATCTGTAAATTGACAAATTATTACACTGTTATGGAGGCAGGTTTCACTTTGATAAAAAGTATTAGTATTTTAGGTATTTGTAAATAATTTGATTAAAAATAAAACTAAAAGTTTTTATTTTATTACAGGAGTTATTTTGCTATATAATTTTATTTATAATTTTTTAGTAAATTATTGTAAGTTATAAATTGTAATAGGTATTGATGACGTTTTTCTTGTGTAATTTCTACAGGAATATCTGTGTATTACTGTATATGTATGAAACATATAGACATAAGCTCATATATTTAAAATCTTATGTAAAATTGATCAAATACGACTCTGTAGCTGAAGCGAAGGCTAAAAAGAAGGTATCGAGCTACGACTGAAAATAACAGGAAGCATTACCCTCTTTGTAATCGGACTTTTCCTCAATAGCTGTAAAAGGTAGAACGTGTCGTATTTCGAAATACGCGACCGGAATTTGGTGCAACTTTTCGACGATGTGGTAGTTGTTAGCGTGGGGGTTGGAGAACACTGCCATTTGTCGACAATGACGACGACAACGACGACGACGACGAGGACGACGACGACAACAACAACGATGATGACACTTTTGCTCTATGTACGCCCTTGTACATACATATCACAGTTGCACCCACGTCTTTCCGTGATTTTCATTTCGCGCGTTACGCTACGTGGAAGGCCCAACCCGCGGTTTCTGCGGTACCACGCGCCTCTCCTATATCATCGTTTAAAATAATATTGCGCCCACACACATACACACAGAAGGCATTCGGCGCTCTCATATCCGCCGCGACAAATCACCCTCACACAGCACCTAGCGCCTACCGCCGCTGGGTAGGACTGAGTGTGGTGCAGTAGGGAACAGGACGAAGTAATGGAAAGACACGGGTGGGTGGAAGTGAGAGGAAACGGAGCAGTGAAAGAGGAAAAACCGTGCGTCAGCCTGCGCGAGAGCCTTCGTCGGACTCGTTATTTACACTCACGCGCTTATTGCTTGATTTGATTAATAATTCGTGGCGCACGCGGAAAAAAAAGCAGGAATCTGCGAAAGAGGAACGAACAAATGTCTTCGTTTTAAAAAGGGAGATAAATTATGGCGATAGCCATTGGCGAGGTGGTCATGACAGCGTGTGTGTCGCGTATTCGATAATCCTTGCACTATACTGCGGATGTCGGTTGTCAGTAGATACGGTCAGTGATAAGCGAGACTATGAGCGCAAACGTTACTAAAGCCGGTCTTTAGTTTGATTTATCGCCGGATTCAAAGCGATTATAACTGAAATTATAAGAGTGTGATTGTACTCTGATCTAACAGAAGATATGAATAACTTAAGATAATATTAACATGCGTACAATATCTTGTTATATGTTCAAGGGGTGATATACGTTCTATTTCTGACTAGAGAGAAATCCTTGGAACTTTAATTAATTTTAATCTGCGTTTACATATAATGAATCTATAATGTTACTTATTAAAAATATATGAGTAAAACTGTATAAATTATTTTATTTGGAAAGTTAAAAATTATATATGTGTGTGTGTGTGTGTGTGTGTGTGTGTGTGTGTGTGTGTGTGTGTACACACACAAGAGAAATAATTATAAGATATGTAAAATTGCATGCTATTTGCCCGAATTTTCATTCAACTCCTCTAAATATTCATTTACATTACATTAAGCGAAATCAGTGTGAACGACAATCACTGAATATTATCGAGTGAAACAAGACTTCAATGGCAGTTACAGTCAACGTAACTGATAAGTACTGCACGTAGGTTGATCGTTAAAACAACTATAACCAACACGCAACAATACAATGTTAATGAAGCAATTTTGGTATCAACACATTTCCCGTAATGATCGCGTTACGCCAGACCACTCGTTGTGGATAGAACATAAGTAGAAACAAATGACCTGGTACCGTCGTTCGTAAACGCGAAACTTTTGTCTTCCTACCGGTTACAGGGGAGCAGTTGCCAACTACTTACCTCCGTAGCTTCCTGACCGCTGACTTTTTTTTTATTGCGTTTAATCTAAATCTAACTAAGGTCTTACAACGGCAAGGGAATCGATTTGACCCTTTTGCGCCGCTACGTTCCACTGCTTTGGAATAACGAGGTTCCGACTAAATGACGAAGCTATATCAAGTAAGGCTCTACCCTAACCCTTAGAGAATTCTATAAGTTTATCTTCATGAATTAAATGGGGGTTAACGCAGGAGCGATAAGTATTATGGTAAGATCTTTTCCAATTTTGGACCCGATTGAATTTCATTTTAAAAAAAACATTGATAAGAGGACTGTAAATTTGTTTGAAGTAATGTTATTTAAAAATTGTTTAATATATCAACGCTTTTAGAATGTATTTCAAATTTAAATGTATCAAATTTAATATCTGCAATAAAAATTGTATCAAATGAGGCACTCTATGTATGCAAAAGCATGTCAAACTCATACTATTAAAAATATATTATTAAAAATATGAAATTAGAAATTTAATTGAATATGTATAAAAGATTCATCTTTATAAGATTATTTACATAAAATTTATTAATATAATAAATTAATATCATAGTAAAAGAAAAACATTTGAAAATATAACAAAATAAGAACATAATTATTGCAAACTACACAAAAACAAATTTCAAAAATTACATTTATTCAATATGATTTTTCTCGTTTTTTTTTCTCTGATCAATGAATTAATAAATTTATAAATAAACTTACACTACGGAAATGGCATCACAACGATTTGAAGTGATAAATGTCAAATATAGTCTGATTGCCATGCCAGCCACACACATAACGTTAACAAAGAACTGTCTATGACGGATTCGATCGATTGCACGAAATGTCCACTGGAAGAGGTCATGAAAAGTCGATCGCTTCCATACAATGCTTCTGCGATACTCAAAGCGTTGGCTAATTATTCGAACAAATTATCGACAGGATTAAAGCAATTATTCGTTGCGCCTGATTAGTGCGTAAAATTGGAATTACATCGCTCTTCTGACAATCGTTCTGTCTCATTTTCCATCGTATCTGCCTCGTCACTACTCGCCCATTTTTTCATATCCATTGCTCGTTATCTAGCGTCTGCATCTCTTTCTACTTTTCTCTCTTTGTCGCGCCCATTCTATCGCGTAGACGCATATACACGTTGCTCTCAGCCAATTTCCGTCTCACTGCGCACGTACATTTATGCGCCGTCAATGTAAAATGAGTGTATTGTAATATCGTCGATGTCAAGTAGTATAGGTATCATATATTAGTCGAGCGCGGGTCTGGACATGTTAATTAATTAAATATCTCCGATAATCATTACGAGCTGGCTGCAGACCGAGTTGTGGACTCCCGCTTTTGTTTGTCACCACTAAATTGTTTCCCTGCGTTGTTAACGTGGCATTAACATTAATGGATATATTGTTAAAACTAGCATGCATTTCGATTAAGCGCATTTGTAATCATTAGCGATCATGTTCTTCGCGCGTATTCATATTTCCATTCCTCGAATTAGTTTTTGCTTAAGAAATTAAATTTTTAAGTGAATAAATGATAGAAAATTATTTGAAAAATATAAAAAACAAGAAAAAAGATTACAAAAAGTAATATGAAATAGAGCTGCAGTTTTTGTTCAGTTTTTTAAACGAAATAAATTATCGTAAACGAAACGTTAATCTTGTGACTATTAAGAGAAACTGTCCTTAGCAAATTCATTGGCTATTTAAATAGGATCAGCCATGGTAACTGTAACGGATTTTATTTACGCGCAATTACACCCTGACTAATAGTTGTCCACTCAAGTCGGTTTTTCCATAAGTTCTCCTTGGAAATACTGGAAGGTGTGTTTTTGTGATGCTTATATTGCTAGAAGAAAAAAGCATTGACTTTCTCGTAACTTTGAAACAGAAGTTACTTGAAAAGTAACAAGTGTAAATGTTGGGAAATAATGGAAGGTATAAACATGGACAAAAACATCATATAGACAGGAACAAAACATCAAATTTGTTTTTATATTAGAATTTATATTAAAATAACAGACATTTATATTAGAATAACTTCTATTACTTTATCTTTGAATCTTTTAGTATAACATTTTTATAGCAGAAAATGCTTACGCGTACAT
>Ga0157364_1009490_pt1 | contig 10058 bp, 4 predicted proteins | sample AttsexASBM2_FD_111476 | JGI IMG/M metagenome (GOLD analysis project Ga0157364, IMG submission 111476) | Fungus gardens microbial communities from leaf cutter ant in Ribeirão Preto, State of São Paulo, Brazil - Atta sexdens ASBM2 | ecosystem: Host-associated > Fungi > Mycelium > Unclassified ... | reverse complement strand
TATTAAGTTGTATTCGCGAGCGCGCACCAATCTCCTTTTCCCCTTCCGTTATCGTTTAAACTATACCGACGACAAACTAAATAGCAGGAATGAATGGAGTCAAAGAAGAGCTCTTGCAAATGTGCCTTGGAAACTACAACCTGCACGAGGATTACGTATCGGATTGTGAGGCGGCGCGCTAGGATCACAAGTTAGGAAGTCGTAACCAGTTTAGGATTAAGGTTGTTCGGGTCACTACCTCCCAACGAATACGGAATGCGCATGGAACATGTGCAGATCAAGTCCTGGAGTGTATCGTGAAACAAAGTGAAACAGACAGATAGTCTTAAGACTATCACTTTATTCGTAAATTTCTGAAATTAAAACAACGTCATTGAGTTTAATTCTTCTCATAATTCTTTAGTTCTCAATTTATAATAAATATTTTTTTATATAACTAAAGATTTTAATTTATATTCACAATATTTTTTCACTTGAGAAAAGTATATCAGAAAAAGGATTTAATTAACATAAAATTATTATCAAATAATATTTTATGTTAATCCACATCTATCAAAAAATAATAAAAAATAATTGTGGGATTACCATGGGATTATATTGTTCTAAGATATATTGTTACTTTAAATAACAACAAAATAATAATTTTATCGATATACCAAAAATAACAGAAAAATAATTTTAATTATTTGTTGAATTATTGTTCTAATGATTACTTTAAGGAACAATAATAACAGCATTTTATTAATATACAAAAATTATATGCAAACCATCGACAAAAGAAAAATACAAAAAATCCTGTCTTATCAGAATCGATAAAACTAATACTCCATTCTTTAAAACGCAACCGCCAAATGTGTCGGTTTGATCCATTTAAAGAGTTATCATCCTGTAAATTTTCAAGAGCACTAGAAGTCGATGTAATCCAACATACAATACGGACACAATTTTCCATCGAAAGTTAAATCGACTGCTGGATAGTCGGCCATATGAAATTTCCGCGTACGCGCAGTTTCCCCTCTGACGTCCTTTCGCGGGAAATCAAACCATCTCTCGTCAGGATACGTATGTAGATACTTGCGATTCTATGCGGGGTGCAGCAAAGTTGTGAGAGACATGGAAGAGAGGAACGAGGGAGACAGGAGGGTTGAGCTACGATGTTCCCTATTCTCAGTATTCATGGTTTAATCAGGAACCAACTCGCTTCCACTAGGAGAGGAAACGCAAGTTTAGTTACTGCGCGAAATGGTAACTATCACCGAGAATACTTGTAAGTATCGATCGTGCTCTGAGAAAGTTACAGACCGAAAACTTCTGGGGGCCAATGTTTGCAACTCTTAACACATGTACTATCTTGGAGATGCATGTGCATTATTAGGTACGTTTCAGCAATTCGAATTGAAAATATATGCGAAAACTTTATTATGGTTTAATCTGCCTTCATTTATCCCTACATATACACTATATTTAAATGTAGCACCTCATTGCTCGATGTTCGATGTTCATTTCAGAATCATATCAATTTAACCATTAATACAGTATTTGTGTCTTTGAAAAACTAGGCGCATCAAGTAATTAGTTATAATTATTTATATACATTTTTTTTAAATACACAATTTTATAAATACTTTCTAAAGATGTTAAAATAGGGTAAAAATCATTAATAATTTTTGTATATTTGTTAAAGTTATAAAAATTAATCTGGGATACAAATAATCTGTTGTATATTGTAAGGGATCAAAAAATCATCGTGTGTATTAAGAGTTAATAATAATGTTACAAAATAAAAGCACACACACACACACACACACACACACACACACACACACACACACACACACACACACAAATTAATTTTTTAAAAGTTTCTAGGGACTACGTAGTATATAAATTCACATAAGAATCATAATCACAATCATATAAACTATTATTAAGATCCAGCTAGACTGTTTAAAGTTTTGATTCCTATAGTTTGTGTTATCACACATATACAGTTCTATAATATATTATATTGTTTCATTTTTTAAATCTGTATGTTATATATATAAAAAAAAGAGTAGTAACATGATTTGCAAAAGTAGTAGCAAAAGTAATTATTACAAAGGTAATAACATTATAACGTTATCGTTCTAAAAAAAACATAAAGTGATTAATAAAAACATAATGTATTGTGAAAATACATAACAAATAATCATAAATACTTATAAACATTAGCTAAAAAATTACTAGAATTCTTTTATTATTTTATTTCTCCTCTCTATCGTATTCACAATGTTAAACGATTACAATAGAACTACAGTAGAACTATTATATCTACTTATTTACTGATAATAAGCATCTACAATTTTGTATGAAAAACAAACTGCTAACTAATCCGAGCAATTCTTTAATTATCACTGTCGTCTGAATCATAGTCTGTCGGTTGCCGTTTCCTCGTACTGCGAAAAGTTAAGTCGGCGTGTAAACTCGCGCCAAGACTCACCAAACACTGCGTTCGAATTAACCAGAGCCGGGGGAGTTGAAGCGTGCCACGGACACGCTTGCGTTTAGTGCTCAAAACTATGTAACTATGTATACACGTTCGTAATAATTCCGCCGCATTCTGGAATTTGCCGTAGAAGCTTCCTTTCGGCAATCAAAGCATACTTGTTAGATACATACAACTAATTAATTTTCATTCGCCTTAATAAGTGCTTAATCTTTCTGGTTTTCAAACAAAAATAATTTTCGTGGACAGAAATAATTATATAAGAAGAAATAATCTACAATTTTCGTTTGTGTTTAATCGTATAACAAATTAAACTTACAAAAAATACTAAGAAATATATATTTCATTCAAGTGTAATAAACGTAAAAATACGTGTTATTATCTAGTAAACTTTATTAATCATCACTATTTTCGACACAGAAACACTGATACTTTACTAAACAATCACCACTTTTTGAAATTCTGTGTTAATATGACAACAATTAAAATTTATCATATTATTTAGTTATGCATTAGTTTTTTAATTAATTTGAATACTCACGGTAGGAATTACCGGTATAAGCACCGGGATAAAATAATTATAAGAGGAATTTCTACTGCAGCTTCTCGGCAAAAGTCTGTTATATTTTATATGATAGCGCGAATGCCAGCAGGTAAAACAAAAAATTAAAGATAAAAAAACTGTGTAACACGAGGGAAAAGAAAATTATATTCTTTAACAAAATCCCAAAGTCAATTTTCTCTCTCAAAAAAAAAAATAATCATATCATAAATCATCACATGGTAGCATTTGATATTATTAATTGTAATAATTAATCTTCAATAAAACTTTTATTACAATAATTTATATTTCACACTAAAAAAAATTAAAACTAAAAAAATTCTGTTTTTCTCTCTTTAAAAGTCTTTACTTTCAAATTTCAATATCAATTTTATTAACATTAATAATCTTATACTCGAACAAACCTTATATGAAATATATGTTCTTATATATTAATAAAAATACATAAATTTTAACGTAAAAACGTTTTTTTTTCTTTCATTCTCGCGTGATTTATTTAAAATTAAAATTTTCTCTTTCCTGATGTATCATTCTCTTTTGACTTTTTGTGCACTAAGAAAGGACCGACGGCCGAGTAATAGGGACAACCTTCTAGTACAGTAGACATCAGATTAAATCTACGCTATATAATCCCAAAGTTAAACTGCTAACTTAATTAAACCAGCGATGAAATTTTCGCTAAAGAAAAGATCGGTGAAATACGTTTCTCCGTTTCACTTGGCACGAAACGCATCGCGCCGATAGGCGTCCACAGACGTGGCTACCCAGTCTGGCGAGAGAACATAGCCTGCGTTTGCGCGTTAAATCAGAGGACTGGATATAATCGCGGCTAAATGGCCCGTAAGTAACAGTCAACGAAAACGCACGGACACCATTCACCCTTGCGACTCCGCAACCCCCGTGGTCCACCACCTTCGTAACGCCAGCGGATAGATACATGCGGCAACGCCATTGTTACTGCCACCCTCGACACACTCGCTAACTCTGTATCTTGATTATATTCCATTTAGCGCTCCGCCTTTCCGCCAGAGCACCACTCCGGGCCTCTCGCCACCGAGATATCTCGTTTGTCATGGCCTCGTTTCCACCAGGAATCGCGAATTTCTTGCCGGCACGCCGCGCCACTCTCGGCCAGGCGCGACAAGTTGTTGGAAACCTGACTTGGAAAGGGTTGGGAAGGATGTTGTAACGTATTAGAATACACGTCGAGTCCGGTTAACTTAAGGAAAAGTTTAAAAATTTTTACCATAACAAACAAAAACTAGATAAGGAAAAATAAATTGATTAATTTGTGAATATATTACAGATGACGTTTAAATCAATTAAAAGGAGGACAAAGTGTTCAAATATTATAAATGGAATTGATATCTATATTATATATCTATATTATATACATTTAATTTTTTCCGACACATTTCACTAGAATGTATGAATTTCAATTACTATAAGATCTATACATAGGTTACTATTCACTTGATGCTGCAAATGCTTCAAAGCATTTTTTGATTGGTCAATTAATAAAATTCTTTCTCTTGATTGATCAATCAAATACTCGAAATATTTGTAGCGCCAAGTGGACCGCATCTATATACGTTTCTGTCGATATTTACATTCGCGTTGCTCTTTAAACGGCTGCTTTCACTACTGTCATCGTTGAGATCTTCAACCTTAGAAATTCTTTGAAGAATTCGAAACGTTCGTTCAACGATCGTCGAGCGAGCTTGAAGGCAGAAACGCTTTCCAATGTGCACGGAAGCACTTACGTAGCGTACATTTAAAGCTCGAGTTGCAGTTTCTTATAAAACTCCTTCTTTATCCAACCTTGCCCGTTTATCTCCTTCGGAATTTATCCGCCGGAAACGAATGGTCTTGAATGTGGCAGCACAACGATTCCGATTGCGCTCCTAGATTTTCATTTTCCTTCGGCGCGACGTGGCAGCAGCTGTAATCCAATCGCGAGATTTAATTGGACTATTTAGAAATCGTTAATTGCTTCTCCACCAGCGTCGTTCGCGCTATAAACCGCGCCCACGTTATTATCAAAGTCCTTCCAATGACAACAGATCAAATTGTCTGCGCCGCGCAAGCTCGAAATCGTTTCGCAAATACCTTCTGCAGAATCGCCATTATAATTTTTACGTTTTGCGAAATTACGAACTCCACCTTTATTTCTTTAACACTTTGTTTTCGCTTCCTCTCGCAATAACGTTGTATATGGAACAGGTATATTTCCAATAATTTAGTATCAAAATGTTTCGTTATAAGCAGTGAAATTTTTGACATGTGATTAATTTTAAACATGTGTCTCTAAGATCCTCATTTATACAATAAAAGTAATTAGCAAACAATTTAGACCTTTTTTCTCCCAACGTCGCAATTAAAAGAATTAAATTTAAATACAAATTATTATAGCATTAATTAATTATATCAAATTAAAAAGATTTAATGTTAATGCAAACTCCAAGCTGCTCAACTTGTTGCACGTATATTATTTAAAACATGACGTAGATATATTTAATCGTTCACGAATAATAATAACGCGTATATAAAAACAAAATATCAATAATATATGCGATTATTGAAAAAAAACCACGATGTGCTGGATATATACATCACTGCACGATAAAATTTAATCACATCTCGTCAACATCATAACGTGCCTCGGTAAATCGAAAAATCTTTTCAAGTAAAAACGTCTCTTTCAAAACTATCTCTCCCTTGACGCTATTCTGGCATTAAAATTCCTTATCCTTGTCGCGGCTTATCCTCGCTAACACCAACCACGTCGATTTCCGGGACACATCGCTTCAGCATTCTCGTCTCTCATCCCCTCATCCCATAGAACGACCGACCAACTCTCTCTTCCCACTTTACATTCCACTCTGGTAGATTTATTTGTCGAAACATATTGCAGTCACGACAATCGGCAGTAATCTCTGACCCACGGACAACTCATCCCCGGGTTGCTACATAAGTCACTTCCTATTGTTGTGACAATATGATCATCCTGCATCTAGAGTTATCAAAAAGTCGATCGATTTCGGATTTCCAATTTTTCCTAACGTGACATTCTTGACTCAAAATTATAAACGAGCTTTTTTACGGAGAAAATCTAGCACCTAATGGTAATCGTAATCAATTTCTTGAGATATGTCGTTAAAACCATGAATATTAATTTCGAAGAAATTAGCAGGGACAAGACTAAAAAAATACAAAATTGTTATAATTAAAAGTAGAAAGAAGATGTAATATACATAGGAACTTATAAATAAAAATTTTAATTATTCATGACGTAATAAATGATGCATGGAAAGAACGATTATGCTAAAGTATAAAAATAGCTAGATACAAAAGCTGAAAATAACTTTATTTGCCATCAAAATAATTTTGTAAAATGCTTAAATTGAGATTGCTAGAATATTAAAACTTTTTGCAATATTATCATCAACATTTAAGCGTTCTACATAATTATTTCAATGATCCAAAAAAACTCTATTTTTCTAAAAAGAAATAGAGTATCTTTCAATAACTCTATTTTTTATACATAAATTTAAATCTAACTAAATTTTTAAATACTTGAGTAAAATCGTTCCGTGTAGTAGAAAGATATATTAAATATATGCAATTGTGAATAAAAGTGAAAGAGAAAGAGAATGAGAAAGAGAGAGAGAAACATATTTTCTAGAATGTAATGTCAGTTTGAAATTAACAAAATAGAATCGCATATGTTTCCAGTGCAATATAAATTATACAACACATCGATAACAAAATAAATGTGCTGTTATATTATATATAGAACATGTATATAGTAGTTTTTACTATCATCTGTTATATTTGTAATCAAAATTGTAAATTATGTAAAACCGATTATATCAGTTATTTAAATATATTGTTTGTACACTTTGTCAAAAATTTCACAAAATAGAGTAGAGAACATATTTTCTTCCGTAAAAACCTGTTTTATTGTTCGTTTACATATATCACTGTATTATAATTCATATTCACATAGTGAAATTCTTGTCTGTAACAACTTATTACAAATTCTTTTGTCATATACGTATACAAATCATTTCATGAAAAATTCATAAAAATATAATATAATGAAAGGATATGACATTTTAATTTCGACGTTGCAAAAATAACATAGAATGAGCTTCAATATTTAATTATACTATCAAAAATGAAAGAATCGTTACCTATTTTTTTTATATCTTTATTTAGCTTTTTATAACCAATAATTATATTATAATATCAAACGCTATGTCATTCTTATAATTCGATTGTTTTTTTACAATGAAAATGATTAAGATCGAAACGTTTGTAATTAAATTGTTCTCTTATTTGTTTAGTAAGTATTAAAGAGCTTGCTTGGTTTGTTATTGTTTGCTTTTTAAAAAGGTATATATAGTTTTGTCTGCAGTACGCGTTAAAATAAATCAAAAGTTTATATTTGTTTCAATAAAGTTCTATTAAGACTCGTATTTGAATATCGCGGATATTGCAACGGATGTTACCGGCGTCTGTAATACCGAACAAATCTCTCTATCGGTGGTCACGAGCGATTCGTGCACGCGGTAGACCGTCATCGGCATTAATATCGCAGGCGTTATCGGTGCGATGGTGCATCTGTTACCGGTGCCGTCAACTCCGAGCGGCTCCGATCGCGTCACATAGTATGAGCAGGTAGTGCGCTCCACGAACGTGCATCAGAGTCCCAAACGAAGCGCAGAACGCAACGTGACGTTCGCACACGCGGCCCCGTCAGTCGGAATTACTGTACGGACAAAGTAATACGAAGCGGATGCCAGGACGTAACATGACCCTGGTCGTCCGCCATTTGCGAAACGTTCGTCAATACAGTCTCCTTCATGGGGATACCGCGAAACGGAAATCCCCGGAAAGTTACGGTTATTCACGATTTAGGACATCAATAAATCATTTTGAATAGAGTCACTTAAATGCACATATAAAGTAAAACAGATGACAGAAGTTCATCTATTTTACTTTATACGCCATATATGTATAAAAGACAACGCAGTGAGAAGAACTTTTACAGAAATTCTTGGCTCGGCTAAAATATCTTGTACAGATATTACAGCCATTATCTCAAATGTTCAAAAGTACACTATAAAAAAGGAGTTAAGAGTATGTAAGTTAAGAGTATGTATCAAAAAAACTGTTGTATCAAATTAAAAAGTAAAATTCAAGTGGTACTATCTTTATTAATTTATGTATGATAATATTTGAGTGATACGTATCTTTATATTCTCGTTGAAAATCTTCCTAATATGATGAAAAGTATAGATTTTTGTCATTTATTTTATAATGCATTTCCATACATTTCTATTAGAGCAGAGAAGAGATTAAAAAATATTATACTTCTTATTTTGCAATAACTTACGATCCGGGTGCTAAACCATCACTAAGAGGCTTATTTTGTAACTCTTGGAGATGATAATTATAGCGTTAAAAAATGCGTTGTATTATTTTTAAATGCGATTTAGAATAATCTGTAATTTTTTATATTTTTAGAACAAGATAAATATATATTCAGGCATTTAAAAGAAAGAAAATAAAGGTACTGAGTACAAAAAGTACAAATAAACCTTTTGTGTGCAGCGGGTTGCCACTATATCGGCGTGAACTTTCGTGCGTCGTATTGCCAATTAGCAAATGTACAAAGCTAATTCTTTTCGTACAGTTACCGCATTACTTATTGAATTAACCTCTGATTCAAGTGATAAAAATCAGTAAAAATGTTATATTATATACTTTTAAATTCGATCTGGAATAATCTATCACTTTAATTATTTTTTTATTATTTTGAAATATTTATCATACATCTTTAAGCAATTAGTCGCAGATATAGAAAAAGAGCATGGCAGACGATGAAACAATCGCTGTCATAATGTGTCCCAGAAATGGTGATATCTTCCGATCTGAACGATCAGAAATCAGAATTCCGCTCGACTGCATGAATCGGGAATGATGCTAGATAACGTAGGGAACGCGCGCGAAACGAACGATGCGCGACGAGATAATCCATCGCGGTTGGAATACACAGTCGGAACATGCATTTTTTTTCCTCTTGCATCGATTCGATGATCTGGATTACTTTGAAAAAATGGAACGTGAGCGAGCTCATCGAGCGGTGATTGGTATTTGCTGCACGATGGTGCGAAGCTTACGAGCGACTTTATATACGTACGCGCGTCTGCTCTATGGACATCTATATATAGGTCACGATACAATACTAGATACCACGTATTTCTATAGGTCATTGGAAAATACTGATTCTGCAGGAACATATGAAACGAGAAATCGAAGGTATGAATTTCCTAGTTTATACGAGATACTGCAAACGATACCAAGAAGATTTTTACGATGCATATACTATTAATGAGATATACGATGATTGTTATTATTATAATATCAGTCGACATATTTAATTTAATAAATTGATAAATAAAAGCGTGGATATAACTAAAAAATTCAAGTAATTGATATAAATTGTATCAAACTGATTCAAATTTACGAGAAAATATAAGACGCAGAAATATGAAAAAAATAAATATTTTACCCATAACGATGAAAAAGAACAAATGAAAAATACAGAAATTATGTTATATATGTTTTTATTTTATTACAAAAGAAAAATTTACTTTTCAATTTTTTATAACTATCATAAGTCGATTCTTCGCTTTCTTAAAATGAATGATTCAATTAATGCATATAAATTTAAAAATAAATCTAAGGGAAGCCCGGGCAGCGCGGATGTGTTAAGGTTGAGAAAAAAAAATGATAATTAAAATTGAAATCAGGAACATTTTTATCCTCATAAATCTCTTAAAAGACTTAACTTTGAAATAAAATAAAAAAAAACTTGAATATGTCGTTTTTAGTTAAAACATAAAAAAAAGAGAAATTATCCGCTTTGCCCGACTCCTCTGGGCAAAGCGAATGAATCACTCGAGCAATGCAAATGAAATTTAAAAAATTAAAATCGGTCTT
>Ga0157364_1009489_pt1 | contig 10058 bp, 5 predicted proteins | sample AttsexASBM2_FD_111476 | JGI IMG/M metagenome (GOLD analysis project Ga0157364, IMG submission 111476) | Fungus gardens microbial communities from leaf cutter ant in Ribeirão Preto, State of São Paulo, Brazil - Atta sexdens ASBM2 | ecosystem: Host-associated > Fungi > Mycelium > Unclassified ... | reverse complement strand
CAAAAGATTTATTTAGAAAGTCACAAATAAAAATACTACATATAAATGCACTGTCATCTTTAACGCTTCTACGATAAAAAGACTATGAAGATCGAGATAACAGATCCCTCTGTTGACACATTTCGCACGTCACGATAGCCACACGTATGAAGACATGAAAGTAGTTTGTCAACGTGTCGACATCGTCGAGTCGATTGGACAGGAACCCTTCCGTAATAATGTATTCGCACAGTTTACTTCCAGCAGTGGAATAAATCGACCCCTGTGGACCCACTTGAAACCCCTTTGATATCCAACGTGAACGTCTCTTTGTTCTCTGATACACTGAAATTTGTCAGTGACCTAGCCACGCAAGTTGCAATTCGTCCGATTCTGCTTGCAGCAAGATTTGTCATTTTGACTAAAATTCTTGAAAAATCCATTATGTAACGTTATAATATTTTATCCAATTTTTGCTAATATTGTTAATTTGCAATGTCACGAAGAAATATTCGTATCATGCAAAAGCAGTGCCATATGACTATTGTTCAGTTTCGCGCGCTGTTCGTAGCATTGCTGAAGGATGAGTCATACTCTTTCTGTCTGTTTTTAACCCGTCGTGGCGTCGGAGGCATCCGGGGCGTCGCGAGGGGTTGGAGTTTAATCTAACAACCCCTAGCTCACTTTGCATGGCCAGGGACGGCTCTACGCGGAAAAGGGAAGGAGGGAGAAAGAGAGAGAGAAAGCTGTCCACAAGGGGTGCGTTTCCCTGACTGCCCCCAGGGCAAACTACCGCGATAACCTCAGACGAACTTCTGGTATGAATAACGTTTGCCATGAATTATCATTACACGGCACGAGCCTACGCACCTTACGTCAATCCTACGAAGGTAAAGGTCAAGCGAGATTAAGAATCTGCGATAAGCGAACGAACATCAAAGGCTCGTAAATGAATACAAAGTGAAAAAGGTAGAAGAGATTTAATTGAATCATCTAAAAAGCAACGCGTAATACATTTTATATAATTAATCAGATACGATTTCACGGAATGACAAGGAATATTTATTAATAATAAGAATAAAAAGTGATTTTATATTTTTTATGACACTGTTTGGACGTGACGATATCGGTTTTCTATATGACGCTGTAAAGTAACGATGTGACACATCACGTTTGACGATATTCGTACAACATTGATGCACTTCACGAGGATGCGACTCGAATGTACCCCCGAGGGTCATATCCGTTCCTGAAATGGTAAAGCAAGGTATCTGTCGGGCTATGTTGGCCGCAATGTCCCAAGGTTCTCGACGCCCGGTGCTCATCTGAATTTCGATCACGTAGGATTCGAGCTGAGTGTGACGTCATATTCGAAATACATCTTGGAGAAGTCAACGCATACGTACATCCAAGACGCGTACGCATGCACATCTGTGAACATTGACATGACCCTGTAAGCAGAAAGGGTCGTTGTTCCCTGAGATATTCGGAAGCCTGCATTGATTTCGTATCATGTTCATCTGTAGAATTTTAAAACTTGAGCGGTTTCTTTTCACATATATACGTCACACACGCGCAAAGTGCGATGGCGTCGAATGTCAAGAGGAAAGCAAGATCGGTAAAACGAACCATGCGCATCGTTCTTCGCCTCGGGTGCCACCCTAGTTCTGGTGTCCTGTGTCTGTCGATAAGGCGAGACGCGTGCAAAATGTACACGGAGACTGCTATAAAGTTTAAGGTAAACGAGCCTTGGACAAAATTCGTTTAATGAATTCTTGAACTTTTCAAATTGCTATCATGAAATATTTTCTCTTTATCCAACTTATAAGTAAAAAAATTTAAGATGACAATTTAATTGAATTTTTAAAAAAAAGAGAGGGAAAAAAGAGAGTGATTTAAAATGACTTATAATTAAATAAAATATATATAAATAATTATGTTACAATTACATTGCGTTACGGTAGCAATCTAAGGTTTGAAACGTAGCATGAACTACGTCACACTTTGGGCAAGTTTTTTTTACTTATACTCATAAAGAAACATATAATAAGTCGCATACAAAAATGTTATTAAATTAAATACAAACGGCAAACATCAAAGGCGTATTTCATGCTGAAACGCAAAGCGTGAATTCCGTCGTAATCTCACAAGTGGCGCTATAAGCTTTCTTTTGGAAAATCTCCGGTCTCTTAAACGATTTCAACGCTGAAATACATTTTATTTTTTCTTGCACGACAATCATTCGCGGTTGTTTGCTTTCGCTTGTGACGTCTACGAGCTCGAGAATAATTTCTCAACGATTTAACCCTCGATGGTTAGGAAGCTTTAAAAGCTTTTACGACACGGCTGTGTCTTACCCTTCGCCCTTCCATCTGGCGGAAGCTAATTAAGGCAAGCGGGGAATGCGAGTTGCAACTGCAGGAAACGCGTGCTTCTCGATCCAGAATGGATCGAGGAGGTGAGAATTCCGCCCTCCCGAATACGCGCAATCACGACTGTGACCAACTTCGTGAGCTTATCGACGTGGAAACAGGAGATGCGATTCAGTTAGAACGCAATATTCCATATAACGGAAAGTTAGTATATAGAGAAAGGCTACGTTCAGCCGACTCAACAATTGAGTGAGCACTCGCCGCTATTGATGTATTCTTCTAGATTGATATATTCTAAATTGCTGATTGGATGATCTAAAAAAATACACCAATAACAGCGAGCCAATGGCCGCGTTTAGCAGAGAAAACTAATCAGTAAGCGCTCAGTGATTCTTTAATATGATTGGTTTCTACATTTAAATCTAGCAAAGATCTAAAAACGAACCAATTAATTATATTAAGAATCATTATATTAATTATATTAAGAATCACTGATTAGGTTCCTCTATTGAACGCAACCATTCGAGCGTCGCTTTGCTGGCAGCGAGACTTTTTGATGTGACGATGAGAGATGCACCGGCTGCTCGTCGGTGGATTGAGAAATCATTTTTCAAAAATCATAAGAGAATGGAACAATGCGTCGTGTAGTGAATCGTCCCTTCCTCTCTCAAACACGGTTTAACGCCACATATGGTACACGGCACAACCTGCTATGGCTAACGACGCATTCAACAGAACGGAGTAACATCGAAAGCGGACGAAACATGGTCGGCATGTGTCACCGCGCCCGCGGTAATTGCTCCGTACACGTACACGTACGACGTAATTAGTTCATAATTGAAACCCTCGGCGACTGTGAGGTGAGGGCTATTCGAGCATAAATCGCTATGGAGATAGTAATCTTCGTCCAAAATACATGTTGAATTATTACTAGTGCTATTAATGCATAGTGACGCGTTTCAACTGGGTAGGTCGTACAAGTTGTAATGGCTGTGCGTTCGGTAGAACGCAACAGTTTTTGCAACTGTTTTATGACCGTCTGCTGAACGACCCTAAATGTACTCAACATGTTTACTTAGTGATCGCTATAATCCAGTTAAACTGAGTCTTAAACAAAATACACTGGTCAAAATGGCTGCCTCAATGTATCATTCTTTGAAACACAATATACATGTAAAACTGTAATTTACAGCATAATAGATACTTTTGACAAGTTAGCATTTGTACCATATAACAGCATTCAGTAAAACATTCATAATAAAAAATTATTACTATTACTATTTTTTATTAAGCTTCTCTGTAAATTAAAATATATAATAAAATTGTAAATAATTTGTTTAATCGTTTTTATCAAATTGAATTGAATTTATAAACAAATTATAATATTACAATACAACAAAAATATTGCACACATATCGAATTATATCAATATATCAAGAAGTGTCGCAATTTCTTCAGCAATCACTTGATATGACATGCTGTTTTTCTTTTATTACAAAGAGTATACTACTTTGCCGAAAAAGTTTTTGAAAGCAGTCACTGGAGAGCAAAATTCAAAACGTCGACCAGTCACCCCATCGGCATTTTCCATCCGAGCGGTCCACGCGTCTCGTCGCCACGAGGATATTCGCCGATGCTGATTCCTGCCATGTTTACGTCAAAAAGAGGAAACTTGTCACGTCGCAGACGCGTGGTTTTGCATCCCTGGACGCACCCGATTTCTATGTAAAAATTCCGAAAGGAACGGACAAGCAAAAATAACGTGCCAAGTAACGATATTTCAGTAATAACTTTCTCTCCATTTCAATGCCAAATAACCACATTAAAATGTATATCGCATTAACGAAGCAATTAAATTTACAATGCTATCGCAGAATTAATTCTTTTCATAGGAACTCAAAGTTTTGAATATATAGAAGCCACGACGGCGAGTCGCAAACGTTCGTTCGAAGCTAATACGAATTTCCGTGAACTAAAATTGCGAATGGGAGAATCGTGTTTGAATGGAATTGTAACGTGAGTTGAAAATCGATTTCCTCGACGAGGAAGTTATAGAGTCAAAAAGAACGACGGCCGTTGATACATCGTGACTATAGCGAGGGTAAAAGATCGTCGAGGAGAAGAGGCTTTTGTACGAATCGTTAAGCTCTCTGACGAGACCAGAAGGTCGATACTTCGTCAAATGGGAGACGAAAAAAGTTGTATAATATTGGGTATTGGAGACCTATCACGGAGAATCGAGATATCTCGCCACATGCATACGAGTGTAGTGGATATCCTGCTTTTTCCGTGAAAATTTCGTTATTTCTCGCGTGATGGAAAAAGTTCACTTGCACCATGATGGCATGATCAACTTTCTAAATTCTTTAGAATGAAATCTCACTGTAAAAGAGCGAAAATATTGTCATTTTTGTTTAAGAAATTCTTTCAGTACACTCTTTCAGAGTGAGATTTCACTCTTTTGGAGTGAGATTCACTTCGAAAAAATTTAGAAAGAATATAAGTGAAACATAAATCTGCGAATAGGCACGAGTATATGTGGCTGTTACGACAATAACGAATGCGTTAATTGGGGAAAGTCCTAATTGCCCACATCATTAATTAATCCATTTAATACTAATCGATATTTACGGATCCAATGAATTTGACCTGTTTTCGTCAATTACGAAGTAAAAATTTGTTTATAATAAATATTTATCATAACCTTACACAAATTTCAATTGCATAATCTTATTCCTCGAATTTTGACCTTTACAATAAAAAAGTTCTATTATGTAAATTTTAAGCACAGATTAAAATACAATTAAAATACTGAACCTGCGAATAATATTTAAAGAAATTTCGAAGTGAAAACCGATTAGAGAGTTAATATTTTCTCACCCTGGAGAATTTCTATGCACTGACCGATGTGAGTAGATACGTACAATTAAGACATATACAATTAGTACTCTCCTGCGTTAATAGACTCTTACGTTGAAACTTCATCTTAAACTTTGGTGATTCTACTGACATAATGCAACGTTCTTGTTAATTTCACTTAATCCCTAGCATAATTCTCTGTTTCTAATTGTTAAAATAGAGAAAGCAGACAAATGACCATTCACTTTGTACCATAAGAATGATATACCTGCAGCACTGTAGTTTAAGATCACGTGCGCGACTCGTACGCACTCTCGATTAGCAAGAGCACCCGTTCTTAATCAGCAATTTATAAGCGTCTTGGCTCTCCTTTCAGCATCTTTTTACCCTCTCGTCGGATAATCAGCGAGTTCCCTTGAGCAAATTTGCCCTTCCTGCCGGGCAGGGGCAAACACTTCGGCGAGCCTCGCTAAATCCTCAGAATACACTCGGGTAGATGAGCTCAACTGTGAGGGGGAAAAAAGGAATGGACGATTTCCTACTTGACGACGACGCAACGCGAGTTTCTCGCGGCAATTGACCACCACGTCGCGCGTATACAAGATCCATAGGGTTTCCCTGGGACACCTTAAATCTATTGTCTCGATTCTGCCGAATACTCCATTCGCCAGAAGTCTCCCTTCTCGTGCCATTGATCTATATAAGGTAAGCCTGCTCGCCGTCAGTCGATTTTACGATCGTTTAAAGCTCCACTCAATTCCATGGGATCCCTCAGCTTCAATTATGGACACTGGCCAATTGTAAAATAGCTCTTGGGAAATAGCTCGTGCCAGTCATTTCGGGTATGCATGAATGAGTTGAGTTGGGAGATGATAAAAATACGAAGAGAGAGGAGAAAGAGAGGAGGAAAAGAGGGGGGAACGAGAGAGAGAGAGAGAGAGAGAGAGAGAGAGAGAAAGAGAGAGTGAATATAAAAGAGAATATGAATGTGTTTGGTATGTTTATGATGCTGCTTAATTAGAATGGGGCTGTAGACAGGAGGAGAAAGACCCACGTCACTTTCGTCATTTCGCATTACGAGCTACTCCCTAATCTGCTCCCTAATCTCCATTAGTCTAGCAGCGCAGACAAAATCGTATACTTATTTGGATCATATTACGTTATTCTATTATAAATATTTTCTATTAAATACATTAAAATTAAAATTAAATAAAAAATTGTATATTAAAAATTATATATATAATATTTGTGATAAATTTTTTTTTAATGACAAAGCTCGACTGTACAAACTTTACGTTGTAAAAGGATTGTTCTGAGTACCGACCGATTATCCTTCTAGCTTACTTGTTTGGGGAAATGAATCGCGTCCTTTTTTCACCTTTAATAGGCTGCTCTTGACAATACTGAAATAGAACAAAAGGCACTGAACGACTTAAGAATGGAACGTGAGGTGGAAGGCAAATGAGGCATCGCGATTTCCCGTGCTTCCCTTCCCAAAGGAACAAATACCTGGGCGTTATTCACGATTTCGCTTCATTGCAATGCAACATTGGGGCAACGGTATGATAATCAGAAGGGGGAAACCGCGACATTAGCAAGATTGATAACGGATTGTCATGGAGAAATCTGTGATGGATGTTACGCAGAGAATCTGCGCGCTTTCCTTATTCGCATCATTATTTCGCTACTTCTAAATGTTTAATATTAAAATTATATCAAATCATTCAAAAGAACAAAAATAGAAAAAATAATTGAAATAAATAGATTAAATTTATTAGTTTAATGAGTTTGAGATACAACTCTCGTATTAAAGGGGAGATGTTCCATGAGTTTGTGTAATTTGACAGTGAAAGCTTCATTCCGCTACGTGAGTCAATAAATTAACGTATCATATCTCCCGACGCATCCAAATGCATCACAATTACAGTGCGGTGAAATTACAGCGGATTGCGGGGAACCGAGCAAGCTCTCTGCTTTCAATTAGGATTTCTTTATGTTCAATAATTTATTATTGAAGTTTTTGCGATGTTGCGAGTAATTTTACAATATTTTCCGCAATATGGTATACGGCGCGAAAAATTGATAAATCGAATGAAGCTGTAGTGCGCGAATCGGAAAGTCACCATTAAAAAGATGCGAAAACGAAAGTCTGATAAATTATTGGAAATGCTGGTATGTAAAAAACATTCTCCCTGCGACGCGAAAAAAAAGTAACACCCACTCGCGGAATAATGAGAAATGGGGATCGAGGAGAGGACGAAGGGATGTGCACGTCGATAATGCGGAATCGTGCTTTTCGAGGATAAACAAAAAGGCGAGGCTGAGGCAGACAGGGCATTAATCGCGAGTGCAATCGATGTCGGAGATCACTTTAATCTTTGTCGGTTGCCGATGTGCACGTGGACAGGTATACGCGAACGAGTGTGTGTGCATACCCTTTTGTACAAGCTGTTCAACGGACTTGAACCTGGATCCGGCACATGATCAGAAACAGGAGCTATGATTGCGTATTGTACGATATGTATTGACAGATACGTATTGACGTCACACGTTCGCATATAGCTGCCTGTCGGAAATCATTGGCGGAAAAAAGATTACGGAAAAGACAGGAAAAACTATCGTAATTTTAACGTCAGTGTGTGGTCGATTCTTTGTGACGTGCCGCTCTTGATCAGTGCGCATTCGCGCATAAGTATGCACCATAATGTTATAATTTAATCGGATAATCAAAACGCCAATATGCCCACGGAACGGAATAATACATTGACATCGTCGTCATTGGATGATCATTACGTCCATGAAACCTCGTATCCTCAATTATCATCAGTAATATCTGGCTCGTACAATCCGAGGGTGCTGTCAGATTACAGGATTCATCGACGGAAACAGAATGGCGGGTACACGTTATCCGAGCCAACCAAGCGCAATCGTTTTTCTGCATTACAGCAGCTATCGCGACGTTTCAGGTTTTTCTTGGCTTTTTTTTAGCATGTCAATCTTTTTTGTGATATATATATTTGACGAAACGATAAAAATGTAATCATAAAAACTAATATGATATTATGATAAAAGGTTGATGTATAATTTAAGTATAATTCAAATAATAAAAAAAAATATATGTCTTGACAATTAAAAAGATATTATAAATTTTAATCTGTTTTTAACAAAAGAAACGGACGTATTTTCAAAAAGTATTGACATTTAAAATTATCAGACTATTTCTTCTCTTTCACAGTTAGAACTTCTAAATTTTTGTTACTGAAACTTTTAATACCAACTAAATCTGAATCAATGGATAATTATTAATATCAGTGCCAAGTATGCCTGGTAGTGAATTAGTGAATGAAATGCGAGATCCCTATCTAAGCTTTATTATGCGATCTAACAAACCTTGTTTTAATACATAAATTCAATAAATGTGATATTGAAAGATTAACATTAATGTGCAAATATCAATTTTAATTTATATAATGCTCTAATAATATTCCTTCTTTTTTAATTAAATTTCACTAATTATCCAGTGTCAAGTATGCCATTGAGTAATTAGTGACTATCCACTGATTCAGATTTAGAAAGAAAATTTACATAAATATGTATTTGCAAAAATTATCTTTCCACGATTTTTGTATATTCAAATTAAACAAATTTTTCATTTTATGAAAAATTTAACTTTTTCTTGCTTCATAATTCCATATATTTCTAATTAAATATAACAATAATAAATCAAATAAATAAATTTTTATGTGAAAATAAACAACTTCATTTTAAGCAAATATATAATTATGCACTTTTCAACAATCAAGAAGAGATTCAAGTATTCTAAAAAAATATATTAATTATAACTTTGTTAGTTATTATACAAAGGAAATTACTTAACATTTTTTTACGGCTCTTTCCTAAAGAACCGGAATCAGTAAAACACAAATGTTTTTCAAGCGTTATTGAAAAACGTATCGACTCGCTGTCAAAAGCCCGTATTGCCTTTCGTGTGCATGAAGTATTCTCAATGCGAAACTCTGCCGCGAACGATAGGTTGGTGGCTTGAGGGAGGTAAGAAAAAAGTTTTTTTAGAGTTCCTGATCCGTGAAAAGCAGCGATTAAGCGATTTATAAGTGCAACCTTCCCTTCTATCCTTTGGACCACCCGCATATACGTCTACCTTCTTGCTCTCTTACGGGCCTTACCCTTTCCTGTAACCTTCCGTAACCGCGCCTACTCCCTTAGTCGTCTTTGCGATAATTCCCTTGACGTGGGGCTTTTGAGACACACACGATGCTTCGGTCGCTTTAACGCGATCCATAAGGCAAAAGCGAAACAGCCGGAACGTAAAGAAGCCATTGCCCTAAGCAATATTATTCAACCCTGCGACTGCAACTGCAATGCGCGATAATTTCAAGGCGAATTTTGAACGATAGTTGTGCTGGCCTTATTGATTGTCTACATGGAAATAGCAATTTTGCTAAAAAAATCTAAAAATTTAGCTTAGACGCAGATCTGAAAATAATTTTCTTGAATTCCATCAAAATAATTTTGTAGGAATCTTAAGCAGGACGAGCAATGCTTTGATATTTTAGCAACTAATTTCAACTAATTTTGTCATCCTATCTAATTATTTTGATGGTCCAGCAAAATTATTTTGAGATCTGCAGTATTTAGTTAAATTTTTAGATTCTTTAACAAAATTGCTCTTTCTGTGTGGAAATCTCGAACTGCTGCATTTCTCTATACTATACTATAATACTTTCTCTATACTATAATACTTTCTATACGAATTTCTTCTTATATTTGTATACAAATTTCATAGTACATATAGTTTTTTTTTTTAATAAAAGGAACAGATGGCTCGTT
>Ga0157364_1009488_pt1 | contig 10059 bp, 5 predicted proteins | sample AttsexASBM2_FD_111476 | JGI IMG/M metagenome (GOLD analysis project Ga0157364, IMG submission 111476) | Fungus gardens microbial communities from leaf cutter ant in Ribeirão Preto, State of São Paulo, Brazil - Atta sexdens ASBM2 | ecosystem: Host-associated > Fungi > Mycelium > Unclassified ... | reverse complement strand
TCAATTTCAGAATTATAGCATGCTAGCCATAACATTCTCAATATTACATTCTATTTCTACCCTTCTATTACATTTATCTCCATTCTCTCTTTATGCTCTCTGTAAAACAATTCTACCTCCACTGTATGCTCTATTAGTCCTTTATAATTAAAGATATCATCTACATTCCTTATATATATTGGCCTATCTAATTTCTTCTTCCTAAGCTTGTTTTTTCTTGTGAATTTTGAACTCATCACTAACCCTGTTATCCCACTGTCTAATAATGCTTCCACCACTATTTCTTCTTTATATTTTTGCTTCAATTCTATCTTCACTGTTACTTCTCTCAATTATTTTTCACACTATTGCTGCTATTTACTGCTCTTATCTTTCATACTTCCACTGATTTTTTCTTCTTTAATCTTTCTTCCTTCAAAATCATCTTCCTATCTTTTCTTATTTCCTCCCCACTTTCTTCTTCTATGTTCACTACTCTGCTCCTTAATATCTTGAATTTATTTGGGAATCTCTATGTTGGTCTCTCTTTCTGTCTACTCTCCACATTTCTACAATGACAGACAATGTGCTCAAAACCTCCACAAACAAGACACTTTTTCTCTTGTATTGCTCTCTTCCTATTTACTTTTCTTCTTCTTTCCTCTACTTCCTATTTTTTCTACTCTCTCTCTACTCTTCTTTCTTCTCTTGTTCTTATTTTCTTCACTCTTCTCCACTCATTATCCATCCTCTTCTTCTCTTCTTCCTCTTTTCTTTTCTGTTCTTCTTCTCCCCACCTTTTCTCATATTTCTTTCTCCTCCATTTTTTTCCTGCTCTCTCCTCTTTTTCTAATTCTCTGCTACTTGTGACTCCAATAATTGTTTTTATAATTTTAGTAACATTACATTGTTCTCTATTACTTGCTTCACTAATCTCATTGCTTCCTCTTTTCCTGCATCTCTGATTAATCCTTCTATATTCATTTGACTGATATCAATAATCATTATTGCTATCACAAAATGAACTACTCACTTGTTTGTGATATCTAAACCTTGGGTATACTCTTAGAGATTTAGGAGTGATTCAGAAGATTAATAATAATGACAATGGTGATTAAGATCAATATAGATATCAATGATAAATTGATGCTGTTAAGTCTGAGGTCTAATTCTCAGATATAGAAGTATATATACAAAATAGTAATAGTCTATGCACAAGCTGTTTCCATTACATGATCAAAACTCATACCTGATAGAAGCTGTCAGGCTAATTTTAGAAGGTAACTAATTATATCACTACATTGATATGCTTGTATCTCTATGAATACTTATTGCTATGTAATATACCATATGTTGTTGGAAATAGTTTAATGAGTACTTTCCAACACAAGTTCAATCATGCAAATCTGTCCAGCTGTTCATGATATATTAGCAAACAAAGCTTTTACAGTTGCTGATGGCCTGATATCTCAGTTGTTTGTTGTCACTTTTGTATATTTCACATATGTGCAAATAGCTCTTATTTGGGGCTTTCTAGTACAACTTAGTTTCTGAAAATCAGTCTACTGGTTGTGGAGATATAAGCTGAATGAAGTTTGTAATAGTTATTATAATGTCTAACAATCTAAGTGTTATTTCTTTAAAAGTTTCCTCTGTAAGTGCTAGCTAGTATTCTTCTTACTCAACCTCATAACGTCTACTGACTACCTATCTACTACCCTATTAACTACTGTCCTAATCAAACTACTATACTATTATCCTTAAGAAGGGAATTAGACACTTTCTTACTGGACAACATTGCTACTCTATATGAACAAGTTACAAAGGAACCTGCAGCATAAGCTTTCGACTCAAAAATACACTAGTAGGCTATAGTATAACCAAATGACCAAGCTTCCTCTGTCTAGCTAGTATACTTCTTAAGCTTAGAGCCTAGCTATATCTTCTTAACTAGGAGATAGTGTTATCCCTCAGTTGAGGATGAATAAAGAGTAAAGAGAAAGAAAACCACATAATACAGTGTTCTTGGAAAGTAGTTGAGTTCTACTATTATAGCAACTACTAGTCAAAATAGCTAATAAACTACTTAAGTAAACATATAGATAAAGTATCTTATGGAGATCACAAGAGAACTTGATAAGAAGTTCCCAATATATTTCTACACCACTTATACAATAGATACATAGTCTGTGCTAACAATAAATAACACTATTCTAATATATATATTGTTTATAAGGTTTACTATACTATTATTACAAGACAAATATACTCTTAATGTTACAAACTTAAAACCTTAGAGTTGGTCAAAAAAGTGAACCTTGTATTGGGTTAACATAAGAGAACTTGATAGAGAACTCTGTATAGGATAGTCTACCTTATATACTAAATCCACATAGTCTGTGCTAGCTACTTCTAACCTATCCTAAACAGCCATATGTTAGCCTTAAGGTCAATATATGTTGCACATACTGCATGATATCATCTTTTCCAGAACCTTCTATATTTTTCCCTAAATCATGTGACTTGTGACCATGTTATCTGATGTAACTGCATGATCTCATCACTCTAGCCCTAACACTAAGTTCTAAAAATGGAAAAAATGGAAAATAAATCAAAAGAAAAATAAAAAATAAAAATAGATTAAGTCTACTGCTTTTATCTTTGATACTTGACATCATTGTTCCAGTTCCTTCTACTACACCTTGGGTCTATGACATTACATCATATGACATACTATGTAACTGCAGTCATATGCCTTTTCATTGTTCAAAAGAGAAAAAAAAGAAAATCAAATCAAGAAAAATAGATAAAAAGAAAGAAAATATTAGAGTCAAAGCATACTATAACATAGTATAGGTGAGTCTACTTTTAGAGCATAGTCTGTACACATCTATATTTAGCCTAATCTAAATTTTATAAGTTATATATATAAGTATTATCATATTTATAATATATAACCAACTAGTAATAGCTGTAATATCTTTGTTATATTATTTTGACAGTTGTGACAGTTATATGTGATGTCACATTACTTCTATCAGCTAAGCTCAAATAGAAATAGATAAATAAGATAAATAAAGCAGCAAGATTCTTTTCTAGAAGATTTCTAGATGTTTTCATCAGAATTTCTAACTATCTGGTTGCTATTATTCTAAACTTATACCAGTGTTGTTCTACCAGATTGGAATAGACTCTAGTAATATTTATTCTGTTCTCTTAAGACTTTCTGAAGATGAATGCTACTTATAGCTATCAGTCAATATACTTAATAATAAGAGAGGAAAATAGAAAAGAAACAAGTTTATCATCCTTAAGTTTGACATCTAACTGGCTCTACTTGCTCTCAAGCACTAGTTTTCTTCCTTTCTTCTACTTTCAACTAGCTATTTCTATTAATAAGCCACTCTTCAGTCTGTTCTCTTCTCAATCTTTCTTTCTTATATTCTTGCCTGCTGTCCTAAATGTTCACATATGCATATGTTCTGACTGTGTTCACAAATTCTTAACTCTCATAGCTAATTCTTTATAAGTCTTATAATATACTCTGTTCAGAAAACTATAGTTATGAGATCTGGTTTGTTTAATAGCTATTATACTGTCTGTTGAGTTAACTGCTCAAGAGAGCCTAAGATGTCATTTAAGAGTACCAGATCTTCTTGTTACTGTATTAGAAGAGGCTTATGAGTATTTAATCATCTATAAGAGTATACTTTCTTACAGAAAAATGTTTTCTAGTATAATACTGGAAATCCCACTCCACACTAGCTAAAGAATATTACCATTGTAGAAATCTGAGCTATATAGTTTATAAATATCTAGCAAAATTAGATATCAGACAATTAACTACTAAGTAATGGAAAAAGCTAATGAAAGATTTAAATATATTAAATATTAGAATAACTGGGTGAAAGAACAAGACACTTCAAATTCCTTCAGGAAATCCTAAGTTTATTGTCTAAGAAATACTGATTATATACTCATTCCCAAAAAATCCTAAGAGAAGGAAAAGAGATGGTATAGTAGAAGAGCCTTCTGTTCAGGTTTATTACACCTATCTCAAACTTACTTGAGGTTATGGGTTTGATTCCTAAGTAGTTCTTTGTATTAGGTAACTATATAAAAAGATTAGGATATGATACTCTATATATAATTCTTTCTGTAGGCACAAACTACTGTTAAAAAGTAAAAAAATCCTAAGAGAATAGAATGGGAATTTCTAAAGATGACAACTACTCTATATAATAGCAGGTTCATTCTGATGTGCCAGAATACTGTTTATATACATAGGGAATGATAATACTTAAGTAATCAGAAACATTTCAGAATAGAGAGACTAAATTAGAAGAGAGCCAGGGTACTTAGTGAGTGCTTCTGGAGTGTGGGAAAGCAGATGAGCAGATAGGTGAATAAGTGTAAATGATGGAAAAGGTTATGAAACATAAATCAACTGGAAAAAACAAAGGAAAAAAGTCTTAAAAGAGCAAGTTTCCTTATATTAAAGAATATTAAGACTCATTAACAGTTAATATCTATAGACTCAAACAGTCTTAATTGTGATAGAGATAAATAAGATTTTGCATAGAATAGCTAGTGATTTGTATATTCCAACTGTTAATAAATAAGTTTACTGTACTTAAGATAGAAGAATATACCAAAGATAACAGTAACCTATCTGATATACCTGTTTTTTCACTTTATATGGCCTCTGTAGCTTTTGCTAAATATTTCAAGTAGAGAAAGAGACTCATGTTAAACATGTCTTGGATATGTGTTGGAGTTTATTTCATTTATAACTCACAATTACTGTGTTTTGTACTCTTTTCATATAGTAATGAAAGTCTTCTTATGTTCTCCTTATGTTTTCCTCATTCCTCCCCTCAAAGATGTCTTTTCATTTTCTTATGGTTATTAGATATACATAGTTGTAAATATAATTCTGTATATTTATGCTTTACCAACTTATTATCCTCTCCTCTCTTACTTAAGTCTTTGTCTAAGTTGTAACCTGAGCTAAGATTATAATATTTTTCAATATCTTGTATATTTAGTTATCTTGGTGGTAAAGAGATATAATACATTGACAAAGATTGCAAATATTAAGAACATAAATCTTGCCATGAAATAAAAGAAGTTCATCACTTTCTAACCACTCTAAAAAATACACTTCTCTTATAGATAACTGCCAGAGTTCTCTTGCAGTCCTAACAACTAGTTTTTCTTGATAACCAAGTCTATTACTATGTTGGATATTGTCTCTACATCTTACTATCAATACTCTCAATTCTCACAGAGCTTCTCTATATCTCTCCATCTTTTTGAAAACTACTAATATTGCTGAATCAATCTTAGTGTATATACTGTTACAACTCAAAGACCTCAGAGTTGATCAATGAATAGAACCTTGTATTAGGGTTAATACAAGAGAACTCTGTACAAGATTGTCTATCTTATATACTACAATCTTATGGTCCATACTACTACTACTTTAGCCTATCCTAAATGACTATGTGTTTGTCTTAAGGTCTATATGTGATAAACATGCCATATAATATTATCTTTTCAGAATCTTCTATATTCTTTCTTTGCTACTATATAACCTGTAACTGTTATGTCATGCTAAACCCTAACCCCAGTTCCCAGAGTAAAAACTAAAAGAAAAGAAAAGAAAAGAAGAAGAAAATTAAAAGAAACTTAAGCCCAAACTTTATAAGTCTGACACACACTATAAACTAAATCTTAAGTTTTATGGAAAAGATCACTTAAATATACACAAGCTCTTAATGTCTATATTGTTCATGGCATCTCTGATGAAAATGGCCAGATATTAAAAGTAGTAGACATTATACTATTATGACTTAAGTCCTTAAGTTAAGATAAAAGACATATTCTTAGATTGAGTAACACAAGAAAACTTGGTTGAGTCTTTATTATAAACTAGTTTACTACAGACTATGGTCTATGTGTACACTATATCTAACCTACCCTAAAGTCCATGCATTTTCTATAAGACTAATATACTGGTACTATATTATATAACATCATCTATTTCAGAATCTTTTATGATCTTCTCTATGTTATGTGACTGTGACATGCTTCACATCTTTGTCACACTTTGTAATGTATATAACCATTATATATAATATTATACCACATACTCTTACTTATATCTAAAATAAAGAAAATAGAAATAAAAACTAAAAATAAAATAAAATGAATATAAAATAAAATAAATTCAAGTCCAATATTCACAGCTCTGATACATACTATGCTATTAGTTGTACTTTGAGCAGACTTTACTTGTGGTTTTCAGTTTAAATAAACAGAATCTTATTCTTAATTTTATATGACTAAAAAAGCATAACTCTAAGATTGACTAGCAGAAAAAAGAAGTTATAATGACAAGATACCTAGTATGCTGCCCAAGTTGTCAGAATATTTGGAAAGCTAAAAAGTATTGAATATATGTTTTAAAAATATATCAGTCTAATCTCTTCTCTAACTTGGTAGAAAACTCTAAAAATATAGGTAAAACTCTATAGATCCTTAATAAGTATGAGAAAGAGCTAGAATATTATTTTTACTTGACTACTCCCTAAGGCTTTTACTTTCAACCTCTAAATAGTAGTCACTCTCTCTTAATATCCTTTCTATAAGAACTAAGTTATGAATAATACTTCTGATTTCTTTATATATACTAGTTTGAGTCAGTTTTTGAAAAGAAATATTTTAATACTCTATAATCAAGAATAGGACTATATTATTAAACTAATTCCTAGTACTGAGTCTAAGTTTTCTAAGATATATTATTTATTTTCTATTAGTTAGAATTAGACATGTTAATTACAGAAGACCTTTATATTGGATATATATAACCCTTGAAGTCTCTCATAGCTATACTAGTCTTCTTTATTAAGAAAAATAATGGCTTACTCTACTTGGTACAAGACTACATAAATCTTAATATACTTATAATCAAGAACAAGTATATATTCCCACTGATCTCTGAACTTGTCACAAAACTCCAAGATGTCTAGTACTTTAACAAGCTAGATATATGCTGGTTTTTTAACAAGATTCACATGAAGTCTAGCAAAAACAGTATTTTATACAAATTGTAGACTTTTCAAACTATTGGTAATATTCCTTAGTATAATCAACAGTCTGGCTACTTTCCAAACTATAATTAATGATATCTTTTGGAATCTCATAGTAGAATTCATCATAATAGTATACTTGAATAACATCCTGATTTTCACTCAGATATTGAAAAAATACTATAGAGTGGTCTATGGAAGTCTTAGCTAAGTACAATCTGTTTCTCTACTCCCAAAGGTGTGAGTTTGACAAGCTACATATTAAGTACTTAGGTCTGGTGATTTCTGAGGATCAAGTTAAAATGAACCCTGTAAAAGTTACTAAAACTTACAACTAGCCTATACTAACTACTTGTATAGTATTACAACTCAAAGACCTTAGAGTAGATCAATAAATAGAACCTTGTATTGGGTTAACACAAGAGAACTCAATAGAGAACTCTGTACAGGATTGTCTACCTTATATATTCAAACTTTATAGTCCATGCTAACTACTTCTAGCCTACCCTAAACAGCTATGTGTTTGCCTTAAGGTTAATATATATTGTATATGTTATATAACATCATCTTTCTATGCATCTTGTGACTTGTAACTGTGTCATCTGATGTGACTGCATGATCTTGTCACTTTAACCCTAACTCTAAGTTCTAAAAATAGAAAATGGAAAATAAATCAAAATAAAAATAAAAATAGAAAGGAAAATGAAAATAAATTAAGTCCACCACTTTCATTTTTTGACATATAGACTTGCAGACATTCCTTGGCTTTACCAACTTTTACCAAAGTTTTATTAGTGGGTTTTTAGATATTTCTCACTCCTTTTTTAATAAGACAAGAAGCAACTGTACTTGAATCTAGAATCCTACATAGTAAGCAGTCTTTGATGTACTCAAGAATATTATTACTGCTGCACTAGTATTAATTTTTCTAAATACTTCTACTCTATTCTGTATTAAAGTAAATAGCTCAGACTTTGCTACTAGAGTAGTACTCTTCCAAGTTTCTAAAGAAGATAGTAGATATCATGTAGTTGTTTTTATAAGTAAGTCTCTTTTTCTAGTAAAACACAACTATGAGATACATGATGAGAAAATATTAGCAATTATCTACATATTAAAGGAATAACATCATTTTATAGAAGGAGTTGTGATTTTGGTTGAGATATAAATAAACTATAAGAATCTGAAGTACTTTATAACTGCTAAGAAGTTTAAAAATAAGCCTAATAGTCACTCTACTTAGTATACTTCAACTTTATACTATATAATAATCAAGATATAATATTGCTCAAGCTAGGATTTCTTGTTGTTCAGATACTAGAAGATATAGCTGTAAAAGGTGAGAAGAAAGCTTTTTTTATGGACATTCAATATAGGAATCAGCTAAATAAGCAAGAAGCAAGAACTATATATGAACTCTAACAATCTATAGTAAAGTTATTATATCTTACAGAATAATCAGAGAATGAGATTCTACTATTGTTTTGTAGCAAGATATATGCTCCTAACACCAGGGACCTCTACTAGTAAGTTGTTGTACTTCATTGTAACTTAAAGATAGCTAACCATATAGATAGGTAGAAAATCCTAGAACTGGTTTCTCAGAATTACTTATAGCCTAGATATTGAGGTATATCAGTCAATATGTCAGTACTTGTGATATTATTCCTTGGTGAGTTTCACCTACTATATCATAGTATGCTCAAACTCTAATATTTTATTTTGATTTTATTTTATTTATCTATTTTTCTTTTCTTTGATTTTCTTTTTTTATTTATTTTAGATAATGAAGAGGTATATGATCATGATCACATAACATGATGTCATAAACCTAAAACCTAGAAGAAGAGGCTGAAAAGATGACATCAAGATACATATCAACAGCATATTCATCTCATAGATGATACATGGACTTTAGGATAGGGTATCTTATCACTAGTATGAACCATCTATATATCATATACATATGAATAGTATAGAAATACAGTGGGGACTCTTTGTTAAGTTCTCTTGTAATTCTTACAAGATACTTTACTCTTGAGTTTGTTTTAGTGATCTATTAGTTGTCTTGACTAATAATTGCTACAATACACTGCTCATACTAAATACAAGATAAAAGACTATAAGCATGAACTTTGTAGTTGAACTTCCAGAGTTTGTAGGACTTGACATAGTGATAACAGTGGTTAGTTTGGTGTCTAAAAAACTCATTTCATTTCTATACATACAACTATCACTATAAAGAATACTGTAAGGCTCTTCTTGTATCATGTCTGGAAGTTACATAGCCTTTCTACTTATGTAGTCTAGAATAGAGGTCCACAGTTTGTAGTCTACTTCACCAAGAAACTGTACTGTATTCTAGATATTGAGATTACTTCATTCATAACTTGGTATTCCCAATCAGGTAAATAGACAGAGTATGTCAACTAGAAACTAGATGTCACAGCTGAATCAGGATAAGTTATCACTAGTTTTGAGACTAGATGAGCTGTCACAGCATTGGAAAAGGGAAGAGCTCATGAGATAAGTGATGTCTTACTTCTAGAATCAGATCAAAACATAGAAGAAAGAAAAGAGACTTTGCCCTTTCTCTTGTACTTTTTGTTAGTGACCAGAGTGAAAGTGACTTCTTCAATCTCTAGTACATCAGCAGCCATCTCAACATTAGATGAAAATATTAGAACAAGATTAGAACTATAGATAGTTCTCATAGCTTCTACAAGAGTGAGAGCATTAGGTTGAGATAAGAATTTAAAGCAATCCCACTTAGCTTCAGAAATAGTCTGGAGCAGGTTCTATATGTAAGAGCCAACTTCCAATATAAAAATTGTGTCACAAACTTCATTCAGCTTATATGTCCATAACCAGTGGACCAATTTTCACAAACTAAGTTACGCTAGGAAGCCCCAAATGAGGGCTATCTGCATATATGTAGGATGTACAAAAGTGACAACAAATGACTGAGATATCAGGCCATCAGTAG
>Ga0157364_1009487_pt1 | contig 10059 bp, 10 predicted proteins | sample AttsexASBM2_FD_111476 | JGI IMG/M metagenome (GOLD analysis project Ga0157364, IMG submission 111476) | Fungus gardens microbial communities from leaf cutter ant in Ribeirão Preto, State of São Paulo, Brazil - Atta sexdens ASBM2 | ecosystem: Host-associated > Fungi > Mycelium > Unclassified ... | reverse complement strand
ACGCGGTGAGACAATTACGCCGGTATTTGAAACGTTCGTGAAAAGAGGAGAAAGGAATCGGTACTTCGCGTGTGAACGTATAATAAAAGTCGGTGGAGTGAATACAGTCGCGAGAGACTCGTTCAAGGATAAAACAGTGATATTTGGTGGTTGCTTCGTGTTGGTGTTAATACAAAGGTTAGGTTAAGTTGGGGTGATAAGGAAAGTGCCGGTGAAAGAAAAAAGAGGGGAAAAAAACGACGAGGAAGGAGCGCGTAAAGTACCTGGAGGAGGAGGACACGAGGACTCGGCAGGTACGAGGAATCCGTACGCTTCGCTTTGCATCGCGACTGACGGCCGCGCCGTAGAGGATGGAAAGGTCGAGATAATATCGCGAGTGTCGAGGAGGAGGAGGAGGAGGTGGTGGTGGAGGGACGGCCGTGGCGTGGTGCTGGAGGCCCCAGGATGTGGCATCTGCTACTGTTCCTCGTCCTGGGAGCGACCCCCGGCCTGGGCGCGACCCCCGCTCCGGGTGCGCTGCACGAGCGCGTAAAGTACCTGGAGGTGTCCGAGAACGTGCGGCCGGGCACCCGGGTGGGTTTCATCGACATTGACAGCCCGCCTTATCTGATAGCGCCGGTACCGGGTTCGCCGGTGGAAACCGATCTGATCATCGAATCGGCAACGGGGGAGATAAGAACGCGGGTGCCGTTGGACCGCGAGACCCGACCGTCGTACAGCCTGGTGGCGTTGCCGAGAGTACGGGTGGTTATCACTGTGCTCGACGAGAACGATAACGCACCCACCTTCGCCGTGGACCACGTGTACATCGAGTTCCCGGAGAACTCGCCACGTGACGTCAAACGGCCTCTACCGCCGGCCTACGATCCCGATCTCGGCCAGTACACGACGCAACGTTACGAGATCGTGTCCGGGAATCACGGCGACGCGTTCCGGTTATCGCAGCAACGCGGCCGCGACGGCGTTTTGTACCTGGATCTTCAGATCGCCGGCTCGCTGGATCGCGAGATGCGCTCCCGCTATCATCTGGTGATCGAGGCGCTCGACGGTGGCACCCCGCCGCTCCGCTCCCATTTGAACGTCAACGTCACCGTCCAGGACGTCAACGACAATCCGCCCGTCTTCAACCAGACGCGTTACGACGCGAGCGTGCCGGAAAACGCGACTGTCGGCACGCCGGTGCTCGCGGTGAATGCGACCGACGCCGACGCTGGGGACAACGGCCGTATCGAGTACTCCATCAATCGCCGACAGTCCGATCGCGAGGAGATGTTTCGCATCGATCCGGAGACCGGGATGGTATACGTCAACAAGGCCCTTGACTTCGAGTCGAAGGAACGACACGAGCTGGTGATCGTCGCTCGAGATCGCGGCGCCCAGCCGTTGGAAGCCAGCACCTTTCTCTCCATCCACGTGACCGACGTCAACGACAATCAACCGGACATCACCGTCATCTTCCTCTCGGACGACGCGACTCCCAAGATCAGCGAGAGCGCGCAACTCGGCGAATTCGTCGCCCGGATATCCGTCAGCGATCCCGACTCCCGGACAGAGTATTCGAATGCGACGGTTACCTTGACAGGCGGCGAGGGTCACTTTGGTCTGACTACGCGGGATAACATCATCTACCTCGTGGTGGTAGAGCGACCTTTAGACCGCGAGGAGCAGTCCGTTTACGAGTTATCGGTGGAGGCGACGGACGCCGGTACGCCTCCGTTGTGTGCCGAACGCACTTTTCGGCTGCTCGTCACCGACGTGAACGATAACGCGCCCAAATTCGAGCACGAGAGGTACGAGGCTCATCTCTTGGAGGCGTCCGAGCCCGGGACGTCGGTGATACAAGTGTTCGCGACCGATCTCGACGAGGGCGTCAATTCGGCGGTTCGTTACTCCTTGGCGAACGCAACGTGGTTCGCGATCGACGAGACCACCGGAATTATCACCACAGTGACGCACGTGGACTGCGAAGCCAACCCGGCGCCGATCTTGGTGGTGTACGCGACTGACTCTGGACGACCGCCTCTCAGCAGCAGCGCGACCGTGCGAGTCACCGTCCACGATCTCAACGACAACGAGCCGATCTTTGAGAAGCCGCTCTACAACGCCACCGTGCCGGAGAACATGCCCGTCGGACGCTGCTTTCTCAAGGTAGGATTGCGAAAATCACTTTTCTCCCCTGCTGCGCGTCACGAAAATGTCAAACTGAGACGCTCACATACAGTGACCCGGTTCTACCAAAAATGTGAGAATAACGTTAATCTCAGTTCAATTTATTCTTTATATATTTTTTTTTAATTTTGCACTGAGAGAGAGAGAGAGAGAGAGAGAGAGAGAAAGAAAAATTATTCATCTGGCTAATTAATTGTTTATTTGACTAATTGTAAGTTAATTGTCTTTATTTTGTTGGTGAATGTATGATTTAAATCAAATGTAATATGTTTGATTTAAATATATACATTTTTTAGCGAAAGAAATAAAGAACTGAATAATTTAGTCAAAATAAGATTTTAATCTCGGATCAATTTATTCTTTATTTTTTTCTAATTTGCATTGCGAGAGAGAAAGAGAGAAATTATTCATTTGATTAAATTGTTTACTCGACTAATTGTAAATAAATTTAGTTGTCTTTATTTATTTCGTTATTTATTTTGGAAAATGTATATTTTTAAGTCAAATATACATTCTTTATCGAAAGAAATAAAGAAAAAACTAAATTAATTTAGTTAAATGAATAAATTAATGAATAAAATAAATGAATTTTTTTCTCAACGTAAGAATTAAAAAAAGATAACGTAACTAACTCGTTTAAAATCAGTCAATAAGTCAAACGACATTAAATTAATTTTATTGGCATGGAATCGAGCCTTAGCGAGGAAACAGCGAATGTTCATGATAGTCGTGTTTATTTATAAGACATTTGTTATTCTTTTCTTGATTTCTCACCGAACGCCAGCATTCGATCAAATTCGCCGCATACAACAATTGAACTTATGCAACAAATAACAACGAACAACTTTCGTTCGTAGACGATGAATACTCGGCTTGAGAGAAATCCCTTTACGATGATTGTGTGCGTTCGAATTTCGGTTAAACGTTTAATGTCACGTCAAGCCAGATGACGAGTGAACGCGCGGAACGCGAGAGTCTACAATGAGAACCGTTTTTCATCCTGTTAGCATTGTTGCGTACAAAGTGCGAGCGATATGTTTACGTTGCGCTTCTCACACGCCGCGGCCGTGATTTTAACGCTGCTCTCTTAACGCCGCGCTCGTTCACTCGCATATGAAGTCGTATATAGTAACGCTAACGGGCAATTGTTTCGTCAGTCGGGTTGTAACGCAAAAAGTTATACGGAATAGGTCCGCGGGCTGTTGCAATTTTGTGAATTGCTTGTCACGCCGTTTGATATCTATATGACGGACGGAATATTTTCCACACTTGTTCGGACTGTTCGCGGGTGTTACGTCGGACAGCGTAACGCTGTCATCTCTTTTAACAAGTCGGTGTCTCTCTCTTGGAGCGTAATTGATATTTATATTTCGAGAAAGATAGATAGATAGATAAAGTATTTATTGCTATTCAAGTCTTCTAAGAACACACGAAAGAAATAACATTGAAAAGTGAGAAACGTAAAATAAGGATTAAAATTAACTAGCGATTGGAGCAGAAATTTGGAGAGAGTATTACACGAAGATAAATAAAATATATGTAATATAATATAGTAGATATAATAATGACAAGAGGAGTGAAGGAATAGATAGAAGCAAAATGAAAATAGCAATTAATATAAGATAAAAAAGCGGCAAATAAACGGTTGAAAGATAGAGAGAGAGAGCGAGAGAGCGAGAGAGAGAGAGAGAGAGAGAGAGAGAGAGAGAGAAAGTTTGATTCAATCTTGAGGTGTTCGTTATATTAATTTGTTATAAACTAGCGTTTGAGAAAGCGGGTCGATTATACAGAAGTCACTAGCCGCGCTCGCGAATGCTCACCAATGCAAGATCGAAGTTTAATTGACACACACTTGAGAAATCATGATTATTCATACCGATCGATTCGAAGAAAATCCGTCATTGGTCTTTATGCCGCGAGCTCCTAATTGACCCGTCATCGGAATCGATTGCGCGAGACATTTACCGGCCGTGTTGCACGCGCTTGCGACGACCAGCCTCTATAAATTAATATCTTAAATGTCGCGTCGCGTCGACACGAGAGAGTGACGTTACACACCCGGTGGGTACTACTTTGCGTTTAACCCTTGCATAATCCACCATCGTTTCGCGTAAAGTCACTAAGATTCACATCAAAGGTTCCTCGATGCAGTCAGGCGGGCGAAAGGGCACGAACGAACGCTCGTAATCAGCCGCGGGCCGTTAGGCACATATGTTGCTGGGAAAGCTATAATTTTAATCTTGGTTCAATTTATTCCTTATCTTTTCTTTTCTAATCCTATAACGAGGGGAAAAAAATTATTTATTTGACTAAATTAATAATTGTTTGATCAAATAAATAATTTTTTTTTCGGTGTAGAATTATAGGATTGCCAAACTGGAAATCAGAGAAAGGATTTTGTGAATTTTTTTCTGCAAAATTAAGATTCTTGATTTTAAAGAAGTTTAATGTACACTGTTAAAAATTTCAAATTTGAAATTTAATGTACTTTTAAGTTACACAATTTGAATTTAATTTAATGACATTATATTAAGTTTAATGTATTTATAAAAGTATATTTGTACATGAAATATAATGTATTTTCATGAAATTTAATGTACACGTTCATTACATTTAAGTAACTATGCTTATGTAATTTACACTGTTAGAAACATGAGTTTCCTTTACATGTAAATGAAGCTCGTGGTTATGAACGAAATTAAAAGTGATGAATGATTTAATTGAAAATTAAATTACTATAATTACTTAAATGAAATGAACATGTACATTAAATTTATGAAAAAAATACATTAAATTTTATGTATATGTACACAAATATACTTATTAGTTATAAATACATTAAATTTAATGTAATGTATGAAATTAAATTCAAATTGTGTAACTTAAAAATTAATAAAATTTAAGAACATTTCTAATTTCAGTGTATGTCACACCTACTCAATTTTTTCGAACTATTAATAATTAAAAATGCAAGCAGCGTCAGCAACATTAATAGTAAATTTTCAACGAAATATTTAACGGTTTCCAAATCAGTACGAAAATACACAATATTTTAACATAGAAAGGGAAAATTATAGAAAAAGGGAAAAAATTATAGAATTTTAGGAATTTGTGGCAACTTTGAATTAGAACTCGAGCGAGAGAAAGAGATGATATAAATGGGAAGGAATAAGATTTTTTTTTCGGCTGTTTCAATTAGTACCGGTGGGCATTCAGCGTATCGTCAATTATCGTTTCGTTTTCTCATTCTGTGAAAAAGGGCACCTGGTCCAGGAGTGAAATACATCCGCGCTATGCTTCATTTGCATACGGCCCGCGCGTCTTTCTCTTCGCGAGGAAAGAGAGGCGGAGTAGTGGTCGAGAGCGAATACGAGTAGGAGCCACGAGCGGCGACCTGAATGAGGAAAGAAGTGTTGCGTATATGCTATACGTACGGGCACGCATAGCGGCGGCATGAGTCGCTCAGGGGCGTAACGTCGTCGATCCGAGAGAAGAGGAGAGGAAAAGAAAGGAATGTATAGCTGCGTCTTCCTGCTGGCTCTTCCGCGCGTTTCCTTAGCGAGACTCAAAGCGAGGCTGTTGCCGTTAGAACTCCATATTAATCAAAGTAAACGCATTTTTTTAGCTGAACAAATGCTGACAATCATGTCTTGGCTGCTTTCTTATTCCGTTTTTTCTATTGGTGACTATTTCAACCATCTTGACCTAATTGATCTATCATTATTCAACAAATGATTCTTTAATTCTTCTTGATGCTGTCAAGTGATTTTTCAATTTTGAATTGTTCTGCTCAAATTCGGACAAAAAATGGAAAACGTTACGGATCGTGTCATTGTAAAATCGTATTTTTGAGCGTTAAAAGAGTGTACTAGAAATTTCTTGAAATTTTGTAGAGTTCAAAATCCTTTGAAAAACACAATCAGGCAGCAATGACTCGGTTGGACTAGGAAAGAAGTGAAAAAAAAAACATGTGATCACAGATGATTAATATGATATGATTATTAAGACGATCTTTCGTGTTAAGGCCGAAGTACAAGTCTTTGTATAACACATAATGCATAAAGCATAAAGAAATCAATCAATCAGAATCTTTTATTTCACGAAAAGGAAGGAAATGAAGTACTCTAATTGGTTCATTTTTTCATGTATTATATACGTTATTAGCAAGACTGTGCTTCCTCCTTACTTTTATCAATATACCCAGAAGAACTTTATGTCGCCGCCGAGGAGACGCTCTTTTGTTCCCGGAGTGGTGTTAGAACGCGAACAAGTTTAGTCCCGACAATCCGATGGGGTGTTTCACGAGAGTCGGCGCCGCATCATTACGTCCCGCCGTGCGCATTTGTATACACACCACGATGACAAAGCCAGGATGGAATAAAGGATAGATCCCGGAAAAGAGATAGGATGAGGGATAATAGACGGCGCCGCGTCGTCGCCTTTTGCACGCGTCTCTGAAATTTGAGCTGTCGCGTCGTCTCGCAAAGGCGATTATGCGTGTACCGGCTCACTGTCGACGCGCACCGACGTTACGAGTGATCGTATTACGTTCGACGTAATCATTGAAAGTAATATTACACCATCTCGGCTCCCGATTAAGCATGTCAACGCCTAACGAATTTATGGTAGATTGATTGACAAAAATAATGAAAGAAATGTTTGATTCTTCCCGTATAGATGGATTTGTTCTTGAAAGCCGCTGAAAATTAAAGTCGGTAGGTGAGGTGATTATAGACCGGTATTTACAATCGATTCTTATACTTGTCTTAAGTTAAATACAATTTTAAGATGTGAAGCAATTTGCTTCGAAGTCGATATTCATAATCCTTCTTATTTTAAGATCTTAAATTGTTTTAAGAGGCTAATATAATTTTCTGATTGATTCATGACATCTGTACTGAAGACGATCTTATAGTAATAACTGATTATGAATACCGGCCATCTTACAATAAATAATTTTTCTAAACTTTATTCTGAAAGAAAAATAAATAAATAAAAAGTATTTCCCATATGCCTAAAAATTTTAAAGTTTATTATTTTTACATTTCTTTATCTTATAAGGATATAATTAATATAATTATAATTATAACTGTCAACTATAATTATTAATTACGAAATTAAAATTTTTTTGGAATATTTTAGTCACCCTAATCACCCTACCTACTTATTTGCATATCTTTAATTTACCTACCTTAAAAGTTAATGTATAAATATATCGATAACATCAAAGATAACAATGTGTTGATGTTAAATTACTTCGCTATACAATCGATGCGCTTTCCGTACGCTTTTTCCCTTAAGTATTTTTAATATTCAAAATAAGTGATTAATTGATTAGTAAAAGTATTAAATTTCTACAAGGGTTGACGGAACATTTTTCGCAACTTTTATAGAACGCTTATGATATTTCAATTGTCGCGTATTTCTGACGGAAATATTCATCTATGACGAGAGAAAAATGCTCCGCAATAATGTCCGTCATTCATAGGAGCGATTTGTGGACCGTAGATTCTTGCGGGAAGGAGGATGAGGATACGAAGCAAGAACGCGAAATGAAGGGAGAGAAGAAATCTTCTCCGCCTTCCTTCTCCCACATCCTGTCCGTCTGTCTCACTCGACCCTTTTTTGTCTCGCTGGATTGTCATCCGCGTGCGGCGCGGGTACGCATCGCCGAATGCCGATGGAAATTGCACGGGAATAAGCCGAGTGTATTTTTCAATCATATATATATATATATACGCACGACGAGGCACGACGAACGTATAACGCATCCGGCGGGCCGTGCAACGCCCGGGTCTCTTACAATCCTTACGTGCGCGATGCGACGCCGATATTAATGTCTGCCCCCGGTACGATATATATTTTATTGGCGTTTCGCTGCCTAGTTCAATGATGATTTATAATTGTTGTTCGCTCGGCTGTAATTATTATAATTACAGATTTTTCGTCGGGCTCTCTCAGAACCAGGCCCCGGTTTGGCCCGGGCCCGGACGTCCTCTTCACTCCATCCCCCTCGATATGGCTCCACCCCTTCGGTCCTCGTCTTTGGACCTTTCGTTCTCTTCCCCTCTATGCATTTCTTCCGCTCTCACTCGCTTCTCTCTCTCTTTCTCTCTCTCGCGGTCTCGCTTCGTTCCCTCTCTATCCGACTCGCTCGCTGTTCTTTCTATCTCGCGAACAGAGACCAGATCTACGGCGACTCCGACGTAGAAACGGGTTTTGGAAGTTGGACTCGCGCGATGTCCAGTCTTCGCACTCGACTTCTGAGAAACCTCTGTCTCTGCTCTCGCCTTCATTCAACGCTAAACGCGGTCATTCGATTCCGATAACAATTACAGATAGCGATAGATTAGTAAGGTGAAGCTCGTAATTAATAGAAAAAGACGAATATATCAAGCGCATATATTATTTTCGTTTTGGACTGGCAAATAATTGTATTCAATTATGAATACAATTCATCTCTTCAATGCAGTTAACCGTGATTCGCGTAGGAATCGCGCTTTCAGCAAACCCTAGTCTCTCTCCGTCTCACGCATTTATTTCTCGCATCTAACGATATCCACGCGTATTCACGCACGCGGAGTAACGGAACGCGTGCGTACTTATGCTCGCGGCCTACACACCGGGAACACTGGTTCCAATTCATCCTCGTTGCAGGTCTCCCATTATCCGTCCTAACCGGTGACGGAGGATCATTAAGCCATGGCGCCTTTTGTCCGTTTCTCTATACGCGTCCATCTCTAACAACGGAGCTTGGAAAGAACGAGGGTCTCGAGAAAAACGTCAGCGAGGCGTGCTCCACTTCGATACTTTTCTCCCGTCCACCTCGTTCTGCAGGACCCGTCCCTCTCTCTCTCTCTCTCTCTCTCTCTCTCTCTCTCTTTCTTCAGTCCGATCGTCGCTACACTTTCCACGGCCACTGCTCTCGAGAATCGAGAATCGATTATGAATCGGACGCGATCACGGTGCGTGGCAGTCAATGCGAACGCGAGAGAGCGAGACTGTTGGTTGCATCGACCTCGCCGGTGCACATATACCGCGTGTATATCGCGGTACGAAGTGATGACCGTAATGACTCTAACCACCGTCTGACATCTGGCATTAGGCACTCGGACTTTCGAGTGGCAACGCCCGCAGCAATTGTTGCCGTTTACGACTGCCGTGCGCGTTCTCCTTCTCTCTCACACACTGAATCTGTTCTTCTTTTTCTAGCTCCTCCACTTCTCTCTCTCTCTCTCTCTCACTCCCATCGCCCTGTTCTCGCTCTTACTCAAGTGAATCCGGCTTCCTCGTCTCTCCATCTCGCTTCTCTTCTGGTTCTTTCCCTTTCTCTCGCAATCTTTCGCTCGATATCTTTCTCTCTATCTCACCCTTTCTTCTCGTATCTCTCTCTCCCGTTTTCTTCCCGTATCTCCTTCTTGTTTCCTCTGTCCCGTTCGCTTCCATCGTCTCTTCATTCTCTCACACACTCCTTCCTTCACATTCGCTCCCGGTCTCTCCCTACCTCTCGTTGGTTCGCTCTCGATCCTACGCGCTATAGACCGCATTCCCGAGCGCAAACGACGAGGCAGAGATATATGTATATGCATTCGCACCGTTCGCCGCCTCTGTTGCAGTTGCGAAGAGCGGAGAGTTCGATTGCGCTACTCCGTGGACCTGAAAAGTCATAGGGCGGTATTCATAGTCAGATCTTATATTCAAGACCGTCTTAAGTACGGTCTTAAAAAGTCACGAACCAATCAGAGGGCTGCATTAGCGTCTTAACACATTACTTAAGATGGGCTTGAAATAAGAATCGACTATGAATACTGACCAGTTCTCATTTTAAGATCGTCTTAAGTAATGCCTTAAGATGTTAATACAGATGTTAATACAATAAAGCCTCTGATT